>OLSB01002954.1_pt1 | contig 13111 bp, 10 predicted proteins | sample 1672071 | NCBI WGS metagenome assembly OLSB01 (sample SAMEA3136642, study PRJEB25190) | human gut metagenome | biome: human gut; feature: human-associated habitat; material: faeces | place: Austria | collected 2013 | reverse complement strand
CTGCGCCGCCGCCGCAGGAGCGCCGCCCGGAGCGCCGCGCGACCGCACAGGCCGCAAGGGTGGGACGCTGACGGCCACAAGAGGACACCCCGCCGACCCCCTGCCGGGGCGGATAGCGCCGGGGCGGGCCCACACGGACACGCGCGCGCCCCCCGACAACGCAGGGAAACTATTTGAAAAAGCCCGCTTTTCCGCTTTGTTGCCCCCGCGGGCGTGCCCGCGAAAAGGGGAAACACAGCGGAAAAGCAGGCTTTTTCGAAAGCGGAGCGGTAGTTGCCCGCCTTGGGTGCGCAAGGCAGCCCGCCGGATCAGGGCGCGGCCTCATCCACCCGTCCGCGACCCCGGCGGGCGGCGGCACAGCAGACGGCAGCGCGGGAACATCGGCGCGCTATTAGCAGTGCCTTGGGGTGGGCTGACCATTGATCGCGCGGCAGCCACTAATCAAGCCCCCGTCTGCTCCGCTCCTGCGCCAAGCCCCGCCCGCACGGACGCGTCAGCGTCCGCGCGCCCGCCCAGCCGCGCCCACATCCTCCGCGCCCATCCTGCGCCGCATCCCTGCCCGCTCCGCGGCCAGCTCTGCGGCGCAGGATGCCCGTTAAAATAATTTTCTCGCGCCCCTTGCATAATGGCCGACACATGACGTATAATACCGTTGGGAGGATTGATCAAACGTGAAGGAGGTGACTATGTGGCACTGAAGAAAGCCGAATCCGAGCGCCGAATCATGCGCTGCTCGCTGAGACTGCGACAGGATGAAAGAGACGTCCTTGCAGCCTTCGCCGACGAAAAAAATCTCAAGTATACCGAGATTATGCGCCTTGCCTTGCGCAAATACTTGCGTGATAACGGCTGTGACCTGCCCGGCGGCGATGATATTATCCCCTACGGGCCCCGCTCAAAGCGCTATAAGCTCAAATAATAACAAAACTCACCTGATGAAGAGAACATCAGATGAGCTTTGTCAGTATACCATGCTTGGCAGCACGGAGTACACCTTCAGGGGCTCGAACCCTGGACACCCTGATTAAGAGTCAGGTGCTCTACCAACTGAGCTAAAGGTGCTTGTAGCGTCCGTTCGGTTTCCCTTGACGACGTGAGATAGTATACACCCGAACGGACGAAATGTCAACACATTTATTTGTTAAATGGTTGAAAAGTCGAATTCTGTCATCGGGTCGCACCGCGCCAGCCGCCGCTGCTCTCCCGCAGGATCAGCTGGCATGGCACGTGCTCCTCCGTCTGCAATGATTCGTCCAGCAGCATCTGCACCGCGCGGCGGCCGATATAGGTCTGGTGCGTATCGATGGACGTAAGCGACGGGTGCATATACGCGCCGAAGAACAGGTTGTCGCAGCCGACGATAGCCATATCTTCCGGCACGCGCAGGCCGTGCGCTTCCGCGGCGCAGATCGCGCCCATGGCCGTAAGGTCGTTGGCGGCTATGACGGCGGTCGGCCACTGGGACGGAATCAGCCTTTCCAGCAGCTCGTTCAGCGCCGTCTGCCCACCCTCCGGCGTACAGTCGCCGTACACGCGGTAGTCGCTCACGAACGGCAGCTTCGCCCGCTTCAGCGCTTCGCAATAGCCCGCGTCGCGCGTGCCCTCGGTCTGCATGTCGCGCAGGCCGCCCAGAAGCGCAATCCGCTCGTGACCCAGCGATGCCAGATGCTCCACCATCAGGCTCACGCATTCCTTCAAATCGATCGTCACGGAGGGATACTCCTTCGTGGGCAGGTTGTGGCCGATCAGCACCACCGGCATATACTGCCGGATCGCGCGCAGAGCGTTCAACTCGTTGGACGCGTCCTCGCCGCTTGCGTAGTCCGTGTAGATCGCCACGCCGTCCAGCCGCCGTTCCACCAGCATGCCGGCGGGATCCCAGTTCGCGTCCTTCATCTTCTCCCACGAAAACACCAGAAGCGTATACCCGGCCTTGAGCGCCTCGTCATACGCGCCCTTATAAAAGAGAGAATAATGCGGGTTATCCAGTCTCGGCAGCGCGATGCCCAGCGTCTTTGAATGGCGCTGTGTAAGTCCGCGCGCGATGGCGCTGGGCTGATAGTTCAGGCGCAGAATCACGTCCTGCACGCGCTTCTTCGTTTTCTCCGTTACCGTGTTTTCGCCGCGCAGCACGCGGGAGACCGTCGCAATCGATACGCCCGCCTCCGCGGCGATGTCATAAATCGTGTTCTTCTTGCCGTTCATTCTGATTCTTCTTTCATTTCATCCAATCAGATGTCTGATTTTCATCATTATAGTCCCTGTCCTGCGCGAAAGCCACCACCAGCGCGGTGCCTTGCTGTAAAATTTCAGAACCGGCGCGTGCGCACAGAATCTTCATATCCGCGAAATAGAATCACTAAAGATATGTGCTTGACGAAAGCCTACCTGACGCGTATGCTTATTATGGTTATTTTTTCAGCGCATAACCATTCTAAATGGGAGGTGACAGGCCATGGAAGACGGCGGAAGATGTATGTCCGGTGACGGCGTGCCTCGATCGTGTGCAGCCGCGGTTTTCCGCAGCCTGTACTGATTTTCCCGGTACGCCTTCATTAAGTATGCATTGACACCGTCACGGCGACACTTTGCCTTGCGCATTTGTGTCGGTTTTTGTGTTGTGCTTATCGAATGAAAGGCGGTGAATTCCCTTGGATCAGCAGATCATTTTCAAGCGGCTGAACGCCCTTCTGGCCTCCGGCCGCATGAGCGAAATGCGCGGCGCGCTTCTGATGCTCAACCCCGTAGACATCGCCCAGTATCTTTCCAGCCTTGAAACAGAGAACCTGCTGCGGGTTTTCCGCATTCTGCCCGGAGACTGCTCCGCGGACGTGTTCAGCTATATGGACGACGAGCAGCGCGAAAAGCTCGTTTCCTCCATCGGCGATAAGGAAGCCGGTCTCTTGGTGGAGAACATGTTCGTTGACGACGCGGTGGACTTCCTCGAGGAAATGCCGGCGGAGTTGGTGCGGCGCGTGCTTTCCAACGTAAATGAGGAGCAGCGCCACATCATCAACCGGTTTCTCAGCTATCCGGACGGCAGCGCCGGTTCCATCATGACAATCGAATACTGCCGCCTTCCGCTGGGAACGACGGTTGCCGAGGCCATGGACGACATTCGCGCCAACGGCGTGGACAAGGAAACCATCAACACGCTGTACATCGTGGACGCAAACGGCGTGCTGCGCGGCACGCTTCCGCTTCGCAAGCTGATCACCGCGGACGACGAAACGCGGGTAGATGACCTGATGGACGTGAATTTCGTGTCCGTTCAGACCCACGACGACCGCGAAAAGGCCGCCGAGCTGGTGCGCAAATACGACCTTCTCTCCCTGCCCGTGGTCGATAAATCCGAGCGTCTGGTAGGCATCGTCACAGTCGACGACATCATGGACGTCATTCAGGAGGAAACCACCGAGGACATCGAGATCATGAACGCGCTGACGCCTTCGGAGGATACCTACATGAAAACCAGCGTGTGGCAGCTGGCCGGAAACCGACTGCCGTGGCTGGCGCTGATGCTGTTTGGCTCCATCCTCACCGGACTGATCATCACCCACTATGAGGGCCTGCTCCTGAGCGTGCCCGCGCTGGGCGTGGCGTTGACCGCCTGCATCCCCATGCTGATGGACTCCGGCGGCAACTGCGGCCAGCAGACCTCCACGCTGGTCATCCGTGCGCTGGCCGTGGGTGAAATGCAGCCGTCCGACACGCCGCGCGTGCTTCTGAAGGAATTCCGCGTGTCGCTGCTGGTGGGCGCGGTGCTTTCCGTCGTCAATTACCTGCTTCAGGTTCTGGTGTTCGGCCGCACGTGGCTGGTGGCGTTCACCGTGTCCGTCGCCATGCTGGCGACCGTGGTGCTTTCCAAGTGCATCGGCTGCCTGCTGCCGCTGGGCGCGAAGGCGCTGAAGCTCGACCCCGCGCTGACCGCCACGCCGCTGATTACCACCATCGTGGACACGTGCTCGCTGATTCTTCTGTTTGAAATCGCATCCGTAATGCTGAAGGGGGTAGCCTGACGTGAACTGGGAAAAGAACAAAGCCACGCTGGATTCGCTTCTGGCCGCCGGAAAAAACAGCGAGCTGCGCGGCGCGCTGATGATGCTGAACGTCGTAGACATCGCCGAATACATGACCACGCTGGAAACGGACAAGATGCTGCGCCTGTACCGGCTTCTGCCCAAGGACATTTCCGCCGACGTGTTTGCCTATATGGACGACGAGCAGCGCAAAAAGCTGATTGAATCCATCGGCGACAAGGAAGTGGGCGCGCTGGTAGACGACATGTTCGTCGACGACGCGGTCGATTTCCTTGAGGAAATGCCCGCGGGACTTGTGCGGCGCGTGCTGGCGAACGTGAGCGAGGATCAGCGCAAGGTCATCAACCGAATTCTCAGCTACCCGGACAACAGCGCCGGTTCCATCATGACCACGGAGTACTGCGAGTTCCACGAGGGCATCACCGCCCGCGACGCGATGAAGGAGCTCAAGCGCACCGGCATCGATAAGGAAACCATCTACACGCTGTACGTGCTCGACGCGCAGCGCAAGCTGATCGGCATCCTGCCCCTGCGCAAGCTGATTCTCGCCGAGCCGGACACGCTGATTGAGCAGCTGATGGATCCGAGCTTCGTATGCGTCGGCACGCTGGACGATCAGGAGGCCGTGGCGGAGGTCGTTCGCAAATACGACCTTACGAGCGTGCCCGTCGTCGACAAGGAAGGCCGCATGGTCGGCATCATCACCGCCGACGACATCATGGACGTCATTCAGGACGAGGCCACCGAGGACATCGAAAAGATGGCCGCCCTTCTGCCGTCCGAAAACGAATACATGAAGACGAATGTGTTCACGCTGGCGAAGAACCGCCTGCCGTGGCTTCTGTTCCTGATGATCAGCGGTATCTTCACCGGACTGATCATTCAGCACTTTGAGGACACGCTCACGAACATGGCGGAAATCGGCGTGATGCTCACCGCCTGCATCCCGATGCTGATGGGCACCGGCGGCAACTGCGGCTCGCAGTCCTCCACGCTGGTCATCCGCGGTCTCGCCGTGGGCGAAATCTCCCCCGCCGACACGCTGAAGATTCTGTGGAAGGAATGCCGCGTATCCATCCTCGTCAGCGTGGTGCTGGCGGCCATGGCGATGGCGATGCAGTTGTTCCTGTTCCGGCGGCCATTCTCCGTGGCGCTCACCGTTTCGCTGGCGATGATCGGCACGGTGGTCATCTCCAAGTCCATCGGCTGCACGCTGCCCATGCTGGCCAAAAAACTGAAGCTCGACCCCGCGCTGATGGCCGCGCCGCTGATCACCACGATCGTGGACACCTGCTCGCTGCTGATTCTGTTTCTTCTGGCCACCGCGATTATCAAAATCTGATATGAAAAGGAAGATTCTCCCATGAAAGAGGTTCTCGGCTGCATTCGCCGCTGCGACAAGGATTTCGGCCTCATTCAGGCCGGCGACACAGTATGCGTCGGCGTGTCCGGCGGAAAGGACAGCCTGCTGCTTCTGTACGCCATGGCGCTGTATCGCCGCTTCTGCCCCAACAAATACAACCTCGTCGCCGCCACGCTGCACATGGGCCGCGAGCCCTTCGACCTTGCGCCCGTTCAGGCGCTGTGCGACCAGCTTGAGGTTCCCTATGTCGTCAAGCATACGCAGATCGCGCAGATCGTCTTTGAGGAACGAAAGGAGCAGAATCCCTGCTCGCTGTGCGCCAAGATGCGCCGCGGCGCGCTGATCGACCTGTGCAAGGAAATGGGCGCGAACAAGCTGGCGCTGGGACATCACCGCGACGACGCGCTGGAAACGCTTCTGCTTTCCATGCTGTACGAGGGCCGCATTCACACCTTCCATCCCAAAACCTTCCTGTCCCGCAGCGGCATCACGCAGATTCGCCCCATGGCCTACCTTCCGGAGAAGCACATCATCCACATGGCGGCGGAGCTCAAGCTGCCCGTGGTCAAGTCTCCCTGTCCGGCGAACGGCTTCACCCGCCGGGAAACGATGAAGGAGCTGCTCGACCACATCTGCAAAACCATTCCCAACGCCCGCGAGCTGATGCTGTCCGCGCTTCAGAACGAAGCGCAGTACGGCCTGTGGAACCACGACAAATAATCGATTTTGCCGCCGGAAGCCCGGCGGTCTTTCATTTTTGGCGCGGAAGCCGCGAATTTATGCGAGTTTCACCTTTCCTTCATTGACAGAATCCCCGTTCGGCTTTAGAATGAGTCGTTTCCTATCAACTGCAAAGGATGAGAGAACATGAACAGGGTATTCAAGCTCAGGGAAAACGGCACCACCGCCCGCACGGAAATCGTCGCGGGACTGACGACCTTCATGACGATGGCCTACATCATCGCCCTGAATCCGAACCTTCTGACGAACTTCGATCGCGGCAGCAGCCTGTGGAACGGCGTGTTCCTCGCGACCTGCATCGCCTCCGCCATCGGCACGCTGGTTATGGCGTTTGCGGCCAACAAGCCGTTTGCCATGGCGCCCGGCATGGGTCTGAACAGCTTCTTCGCCGTCGTCGTGGCGAACATCGTCAGCATCACGGGTCTGAGCTACGTCGAGTCCTTCCAGGCGGGTCTGTGCATCATCCTGATCGAAGGCATCGTGTTCCTCGTCCTGTCGCTTTTCAACGTGCGCGATAAGATCGTCAACGCGATTCCGCTGGGCGTGCGTCTGGGCATCGCCCCGGCCATCGGCCTGATGCTTCTGAACATCGGCTTCGGCTCGAACGCCGGCGTCTACTCCGACAAGGGCGGCCCGTTCTTCGTCATGCGCGACTTCTTCGGCGCGCTGACTCCGGCGCTCGCGCGCGACAACATGGGCACCGGCTACAGCCAGATGGTTCTGTCCGTTGTCACGATGTTCTTCGGCCTGTTCACCATCGCCGTGCTCGCGCATCGCAAGGTGAAGGGCAGCGTGCTGATCGGCATGCTCGCGGCCTCCGGCCTGTACTGGGCGGGCGAAGCCATATTCCTGCACACGAATCCGTTCGCGTCCCTGAAGGACGCGTCCTTCCTGCCTTCCTTCAGCGATATGGCGGAAACGACGCTGTTCCACTTCAACTTCAAGGGTCTGTTCCAGGTCGGCTGGTTCACCGTTGTGACGCTCACGCTCACCTTCTGCATGATCGACATGTTCGATACCATCGGCACGCTGGTCGGCACGGCCTCCCGTGCCGGCATGGTGGATGAAAACGGCGACATGCCCAACATGAAGGAAGCGCTGCTGGCGGATGCCGTCGGCACCGTCGCCGGCGCCGCCACGGGCACGTCCACCATCACCACGTTCGTGGAATCCGCGGCCGGCGTGGAAGCGGGCGGATGCACGGGTCTCACGGCGCTGACCACGGCGATTCTGTTCCTCGCCTGCATGTTCCTCTCGCCGATCGCGGCCATCATTCCCGCCGCCGCCACGTCCTCGGCGCTGATCTACGTGGGCATTCTAATGCTGGGCGGTCTGAAGCGCATCGACTTTGATGACCTTTCCCAGGCGCTCCCCGCCGCGCTGATGCTGATCTGCATGCCCATCTCCGGCTCCATCGGCCACGGCATCGGCCTTGGACTGATTTCCTACGTCGCGCTCAAGGTGTTCACCGGCGAAGCGAAGAAGGTTTCGCTCATCACCTACATCATTTCCACCATCTTCATCATCAAGTTCTTCCTGATTGTGGCCGCATAAGCCATTCGGGAGGAGGCCGCCGGCCCCCTCCCGTTTCTTTTTTATGCTGCTTCGGCCTTCGCCGTTTCCAGCATCCGCTCAATGCCCACGGCAAAGCCCCTTGTGGGATCGTCCACCAGCACGTGCGTTACCGCGCCGATCAGCTTGCCGTTCTGAATCACGGGACTGCCGCTCATGCCCTGCACGATACCGCCGGTGATCTTCAGAAGCGCTTCGTCCGTCACGCGAATCTGGAACGTCCGCGTATCGGCGTTCGCGTCCACGCGCAGAATATCGATGTCGTACAGCTTCGGGCCGTTTTCGTCCACCGTCGCAATCAGCTGCCCGCGCCCCGTCTTCACGCGGCTGGCCGATTCCGTCTCAATGCCGTCCGGGAACAGCGCGCTGCCCGCCGCCGCGCGGACGAACACGCCGCCGATGCCCGTGTCGTCGTTCCACTCAATGGTTCCCAGCGGCGCCTGCTCGACAATTTCCCCTTCCAGCGCGCCGGGAACGCCGCGCCGCCCGCGCACAACGCCCGTCAGCTCGCCCTCATACAGCACGCCCTCGCGCACCGGGATGGACACGCCCGAATCGGAATCGTTAATCGGATGCCCGAGCGCGCCGTACGCGCCCGTTTCCGGGTCGACGTACGTCAGCGTGCCGATGCCCGCCGCGCCCTCGCGCACCCACGCGCCGATGCGGTACACGCCGTCGCGCTCGTCCCTCTGCGGCTGCACGTCAAACGTCAGCTCGCGTTCCCCGCGCCGAACGCCAAGCTTTACCGCCTTGCCCGCCGCCAGCCGCTCGCCCAGCGACTGCGTGTCCGACACCGTCTGCCCGTCCACGGTGCGAATGATGTCGCCGCTCTTCAGCCCCGCCAGCCGCGCCGGGCTGGGCAGCTTCTTCAGATCCGTCGCCCCCACGTACACCAGACCGTCGCTCCTGACCGCCACGCCTACCAGCTGCCCGCCGGGAATCAGCCGTTCGGCGTTTGCCGCGCCGCTCAGCGCCAGCAAAAGCGCTGCGGCAAACACCGTCCGACAAAGGCCCCTTCGAATTCCTCCCATGCCGATCGCCCTCCTTTTCGCCTCGTCCACGGGCTATTCTGCCTCGGCACGGCGGCGCGGTATGCTGGCAGTTCGCGGCGGGCAAAGCGCGGAAAACGGCTTTTTCCAAAGGCTTTTTTTGTAAGGCAGCGCCGCCGAATCATGCGGTGGTACCGTAAATTTCACATATGATTCAAGCCCCAGCCGTTGCCTTGCGGGCGGCATGTGGTATAATAAGAAGACGAATGTTCGCGGACAAAGCGGAAGGAGATGGTTCCGTGACGCAGGAGGCGCGAATCCTCGGCACTCTCAGGCCACGCCTGACGGGCGCGAGCGTGCTGTGCGCCGTCTCCGGCGGCGCCGATTCGGTGGCGCTTCTTCGCCTGCTCGTCTCCCTGCGAAACGAAGGCCTGCTGCGCCTTCACGCCGCGCATTTCGAGCATGGCATTCGCGGACAGGCCTCGCTGGACGACCGCGATTTCGTGCGCGCGCTGTGCGCTTCGCTGAATGTGCCGCTTTCCGTCGGGCAGGCATCCGTTCCCATGGAAGCCGCCCGCGCGGGCGAAGGGCTGGAAACCTGCGCCCGCCGCCTGCGCCGCGCGTTTCTAAAGAAGGCTGCGGCCGACGCGGGCGCAACCCGAATCGCGCTGGCGCACCACAAGGACGATCAGGCTGAAACCGTGCTGATGCATCTTCTGCGCGGCGGCGGTCTCACGGGCGCGTCGGGCATGCGCGCGGACGACGGAACGTTCCTGCGTCCGCTTTTGCCGTTCACGCACGCCGAGCTGATCGAGTATCTGAACGAAATCGGCCAGCCGTGGCGCGAGGACGAAACCAACCGCGTTTCCGACACGCCGCGAAACGCGCTGCGCAATGAAATTCTTCCGCGCATCCGCGATTTTTATCCCGGCGCGGCGGACGCGCTCGCCCGATTTGCAGCGATTTCCGCCGACGAGGATGCATTCATCGGCGAAATCGCGGAAACAGTATGGCGGGAACGCGCGCGCGAATACGCCGGCGTTCGCATTCTGAAGAATTTTTCCGCGCTTTCCCCGGCTCTCAAGCGCCGTCTGGTAAAGCGCGCGCTGGGCGAAGCGGATTTTGACACCGTCGAGCGCGTCTGCGCGGGCGACGGCAGCCTTCAGCTGCCGGGCGGGCTGACGGCGTACCGGACGGACGATGACCTCTACCTGAGCCGCGCATTCTCCCCGCCGCCGGACGTGCCCGTGCCGGATGCGGGCGAAGCCGCGCTTGTGGGCGTGTGCCTTCTGACCGTCGAAAACGCCCCGCCGGCGCCGGTTCGAGACGGCGGGCTTACACAGGCGCTGGACGCGGAAGCGCTGAAGAACGCCGTGCTGCGCACCCGGCGGACGGGCGACTTCATCGCGCCCCTCGGCATGAAAGGGCGCAGCAAGTCCCTGTCCGACTACCTGACCGATCGCAAGTTCCCCTATCCGCTGCGCGACCGCATGCCCGTCGTCGCCAGAGGACAGGAAATTCTCTGGGCGGCGGGCGCGGGCATTTCGGAGCGCGCGCGTGTGTTTGAAAATCGCGCCGCAAAGCGGCTTACGATCACGATTTATTAAGAAAACGGAGGAAACAACAATGCGTGAAGACATGAGAGACATTCTCCTGGATCGTGCGGAGATTGCCAGACGCGTGAAGGAACTGGGTCGGCAGATCACCGAGGATTACCGCGGCGAGACCCCGCTGCTCGTGTGCATTCTCAAGGGCTCCGTCGTCTTTTTCGCCGATCTGATCCGCGCTATCGACCTGCCGGTGCAGCTTGAGTTCATGACCGCCTCCAGCTACGGCAGCGCGACGGTTTCGTCGGGCGAGGTCAAGATCAAGAGCGATCTGGACGAGAAGATTTTCGGCCGTCACGTAATCCTTGTGGAGGACATCATCGACAGCGGACGCACCATCGCTTACATCAGGGCCGACATGCTCAAAAAGGGCGTGAAGTCCCTGCGCGTCTGCTCGCTTCTGGACAAGCCGGATCGCCGCGTGAGCGAGGTGGCGGCCGATTACGTCGGCTTCACCATTCCGGACGAGTTCGTCGTGGGCTACGGTCTGGATTTCGACCAGATGTACCGCAATTTCCCCGACATCGGCATTCTGAAGCCGGAAAAATACGAAAAAACGGCTGATTAACAGAGAATTCATGCTGCGGGCATGAGTTTGCGCCAAGCTGCGTTTGAAAAGCTCCGATTTTAATGATATAATAGCAGAGAATGTCTAACAGTTGTCAAACGCACGATTTCACGGAAAGTGAGGAAACCCTGATTTGGAAGAAAAAAGACGCGGAATTCTGAAAAGTGTAGTGATCTACGCGATCATCCTCGCCGGAATTTTTCTGGTGATTCACATGCTCGGATCGCCCGCGAAAAAAAGCGATCCCATTCGCCTTACCTACAACGAACTGCTCGACTGGGTGGAGAGCGACCTGAAGGTTGACCGCGGCCTTTCCGGCGGCAACGAGACGCACACCATCCAGAGCGTTATCATCGTGGAGAACGAGCTGGTCGGCGCCCGCAACGGTTCCAAAACCGCCCTTTCCACCTCGGACTACGATTTCCGCTGCACGCTGCCCAGCCAGGAGCGCTTCTATGACGACGTGAAGAGCGTATACGAAAAGGTGCTCGGCGAAACCGTCAGCCCCACCGAATACACCTTCACCTTCGCCGCGCAGAACCCCGAAACCGTCGGCTGGTGGGTGGAGCTGATTCCGATCATCGTCATGGTGGTGATGTTCGCACTGATGATGCTGTTCATCATGCGCGCGCAGTCCGCAGGCCCCAACAAGGGCGCCGCTTCGTTCATCCATGGCCGCACGAAGCTCACCGACCCCAGCAAGAACGTCGTTCGCTACGGCGACGTGGCGGGCGCGGATGAGGAAAAGGAAGAGCTCAAGGAGGTCGTCGACTTCCTGAAAGCGCCGGAGAAGTACACCAAGGTCGGCGCGCGCATCCCGAAGGGCGTTCTGCTGATCGGCCCGCCCGGCACCGGCAAGACGCTGCTCGCCAAGGCCGTGGCCGGCGAAGCGGGTGTGCCGTTCTTCACGATTTCCGGCTCCGAATTCATGGAAATGTACGTCGGCGTCGGCGCTTCCCGCGTGCGCGACCTGTTCGATCAGGCCAAGCGCAACGCGCCCTCGATCATCTTTATCGACGAAATCGACGCGATCGGCCGCCAGAGAGGCACCGGCCTCGGCGGAAGCCACGATGAGCGCGAGCAGACACTCAACCAGCTGCTCGTCGAGATGGACGGCTTCACCCCGAACGCGGGCGTCATCGTGATGGCCGCGACCAACCGCAGCGACATCCTCGACCCCGCGCTGCTCCGCCCCGGCCGCTTCGACCGGCAGGTGCTCGTGAACTACCCGGATGTAAAGGGTCGCGAGGAAATTCTGAAGGTGCATTCGCGCGGCAAGCCGCTGGCGAAGAACGTGGACCTTCATCTGATCGCCGTGATCACGCCGTACTTCACCGGCGCGGATCTGGCCAACGTGATGAACGAAGCCGCGCTTCTGACCGCCCGCACCAACCAGACCGAAATCACGATGGACACCATCGAGGAGTCCATCAACCGCGTGTCGATGGGTCTTCAGAAGAAGTCCCACGTGATTCCCCCGAACGACAAGAAGCTCGTGGCCTACCACGAAGCCGGACACGCGATCGTCGCCTATGTCATTCCCGAGTGCGAGCGCGTGCAGGAAATCACCACCATCCCGCGCGGCATGGCGGGCGGCTACACCAAGTATATGCCCGACGAGAGCACGCGTTATATCACCAGCGCCCGTCTGCGCGCCCGCATCGCCTCCGCCATGGGCGGCCTGTGCGCGGAGAAGCTCGTGTTCGGCGACGTTACGACCGGCTCCACCGGCGACATCAAGCAGGCCACAAACACCGCCCGCGCGATGGTCACCGAGTACGGCATGAGCGACCTCGGCCCGATCTTCCTCTCCGGCGACCATGAAATCTTCCTTGGAAAGAACTTCCAGCAGACCAGCGCCGGACTGAGCGAGGAAATGAACCGTCAGGTCGATCAGCAGGTACACAAGCTGCTCGATGAAGGCGAACAGCGCGCCACCTCCATCCTGACCGAGAACCGCGCCAAGCTGGACGCGATCGTCGGCGTACTGATGGAAAAGGAGCACATCAACCGCGAAGAATTCGAGGCCTTCATGGAGGATCGTCCCTACGATCCCGAGCGCGCCGAAGCGCTGCGTTTCCATCCCGACGCCCCGAAGCCGCAAGCCCCCGCTCCCGAAGAGGCCTGACACAATCTCATAACCCACTCGGCGGACAGGAATTCTCCTGCCCGCCATTTTTTTAAGGCAACGCCGCACAAATGAGGTGGTCGGCCGGCGAATGGATTTTTCG
>OLSB01002952.1_pt1 | contig 13113 bp, 11 predicted proteins | sample 1672071 | NCBI WGS metagenome assembly OLSB01 (sample SAMEA3136642, study PRJEB25190) | human gut metagenome | biome: human gut; feature: human-associated habitat; material: faeces | place: Austria | collected 2013 | reverse complement strand
ACCGGACGGCACAGCCGTCCGGTCCCCCCTTGTATGAGCGCGGTGGAAAGGGGACATACTATAGGCATCCATGAAAAGGGAGTGAGCGTACATGCCCATCGACTTTGCCCAGAGTCAGACCCATCAGAACCTGCTGCGCGCCTTTGCGGGAGAGAGCCAGGCCCGCAACCGCTACACCTTTGCCGCCGGACTGGCCAAGCGGAAGAACCTGCATGTGATCGAGGCGGTGTTCACCTTCACCGCCGACCAGGAGCGGGCCCATGCCAAGGTGTATTACGACCTACTGGAGTCCCTCTCCGGCAAGAACATCCAGATCGACGGCACTTACCCGGTGGACATCTTCCCCGGCGTGCTGGAGCATCTGCGCGCCGCCCAGCACAACGAGTACCAGGAGTGGGAGCACGACTACGCCCACTTTGCCGATGTGGCCCGGGAGGAGGGCTTTTCCGAGATTGCCAAGACCTTTGACATGATCGCCGACATCGAGAAGGTCCACGGCGACCGCTTCGGCCGGTTTGCCGACCTGCTGGAGTCGGAAAAGCTCTTTGTCTCCGATGTCAAGGTGCAGTGGATGTGCCTCAACTGCGGCATGGTCATCGAGAGTACCCGGGCTCCCGCCATGTGCCCGGTGTGCAAGCACGACCAGGGCTGGTTCATCCGCATGGAGATGGTTCCCTTCCATTAAAAAAGAGCCCCGCGTCTCACGCGGGGCTCTTTTTGTGTCAGGGTTCGGGCTGCTCCAGGGGACAGACCACGGTTTTGAACATGTAGCCCATAAACACCGCACTGAGCAGGAAGGAGAAGACCTCCGCAAAGGGGAAAGCCGCCCACACGGCGCTGAGGCCGACAAAGTGGCCCAACAGCCAGGAGACGGGCAAAATGAGCACCAACTGCCGCAGCACGGAGACGATGAGGCTCAGTACGCCGTGGCCCAGGGCCTGACAGACCGAGGAGGTAACGATGCCGAAGGCGGCGGGCAGGAAGCTGAGGCTGATGAGGCGCAGGGCGGGGATACCGATCTCCAGCATATAGTCGGAGGCGTTGAAGATGCCTAGGAGCCGGCCTGGGATGAGCCAGAACAGCAGCACGCCCACGGCCATGATGGCCGCACCATAGAGGAAGCCCAGCTTGGCGGCGGCCCGGATACGGTCCGGCTTGCGCGCGCCATAGTTGTAGGCGATGATGGGCACGATGCCGTTGTTGAGGCCGAATACCGGCATGAAGATAAAGCTCTCCAGCTTGAAATAGGCGGAAAAGACCGCCACGGCGGTGGAGTTGAAGGCCCCCAGGATCTTGTTCATGCCAAAGGTCATCACCGAGCCGATGGAGGACATGATAATGGACGGCACGCCCACGGCATAGATCTTCCGGATGGTGACGCCATGGGGCCGGAAGCCCCGGAAGGAGATGGTGATCTCCGGGTTGCGCCGCAGATTGCAGAAGAGGCCCAGCAGGGCGCCCACGCACTGGCCGATGACGGTGGCCAGGGCCGCCCCGGCGATGCCCATGGCGGGGAAGGGTCCGAGGCCGAAAATGAGCAGGGGGTCCAGGATCAGGTTGATGACGGCGCCCAGGCCCTGAGAGAGCATGGTGTAAATGGTTTTTCCGGTGGACTGGAGCAGCCGCTCAAAGCAGATCTGAAACATCATGCCCATCGAGGCCACGGCAATGATGGTGAGGTAGGTGTCGCCGTAGGCGATGATCTCGGGCACGTCGGTCTGGAGGGCCATGAAAGTCCGGGAGAAAAAGCCGCCCAGCAGGGCAAAAGCCGCCCAGGAGCAGAAGGCCAGAAAGATGCCGTTGACGGCGGCCTTATTGGCTGCGTCAAAATTTTTTTCTCCCAGGCTCTTGGACAGCAGGGCGTTGACGCCCACCCCGGTCCCCACGCCCACCGAGATCATCAGGTTCTGGGCGGGAAAGGCCAGGCCCACGGCGGTGAGGGCATATTCGCTGATGTAGGAGACGAACATGCTGTCCACCACGTTGTAGAGGGCCTGCACCAGCATGGAAATCATCATGGGCAGGGACATGGTAATGAGAAGCTGACGCACGGGCATGACGCCCATCTTGTTTTCCGCAGGCTGACGGGGTTGTGTGCTCACGCGCCGAGCCCCCGATCCCGCATCAGATCGGTCAGGAGGCGCACGATGGTCTCCAGACCCAGATCGCTGCTGACGGCCAGATGGTAATTCTGGGCCTTGCCCCACTGTCCGTCGGTAAAGTGCTCGTAGTAGGCGGCCCGGTTCTTGTCCTGCTTGAGGATGTAGAGCCGCAAGTCGGGGGCCTGGACCTTGTACTCCTCCCGGACCCTCCGGATGCGCTCCTCCATGGGGGCGTGGATGAAGAGGTTCAGGGCGTCCACGTCGGACTGATTGCGCAGCACATAATCGGCGCAGCGGCCTACAAAAAGGCAGCTGCCCTTTTCCGCGCCCTCCCGGATGATTTTATTCTGGAACTGGTACAGCTTGTCGTTCAGCGACAGATCGGAAAGGTTGGTGATGCGGTTGGCCACGCCGGAGTAGGTGCCCATCACCAGGGAATATAGCAGGCTGTTGGTCGCCCGCTCATCCAGGTTCTCAAAGAGCTTTTCGCTCATGCCGCTGGCCTTGGCCGCCTGCGTGATCAGCTCCTTGTCATAGTACGCAATGCCCAGCCGCTCCGCCAGCCGGGGTGCCGCCCCTGCCGCCGAAAACGGAGGCCCAGTTGTTCGGCTCCTTGCCGTTTTTCGGGTCGCGCCAAATGTAGTAGTCGCTTTTTGGGTTATCGCGCGAGGTTTTGGATTCGAGGAACCACGGATGCTCGTCGGAGGAATGGTTCACGACGAGGTCCATAATGACCTTGATGCCGCGCTTGTGGCACTCTGCACACAGCGCGTCCCAATCTTCCATGGTGCCGAACTCGTCCATGATCTCCCGGTACCCGGAGATGTCGTAGCCGTTGTCGTCATTCGGCGAGCGGAACACGGGCGAGAGCCACAGCGCGTTGATGCCGAGCGCCGAAAGGTGGTCAAGGCGGCTTAAAATGCCGGGAATATCGCCGATACCGTCTCCGTTAGAATCCTGAAAGCTGCGCGGGTAGACCTGATACACGATAAGATCCTTCACCCAATCTTTTTTCTGTTCCATACAACTTTACCTCCTGTGCAATATCCATGTATATTGCGCAAAGCGGCCTTTCGGCCAAGTATTTTTACCATTATAACACAGTTTACAAGAATTTGAAAAGTATTTGAGAAAAATAGTGAAAATTGTGCTTTGGAGTATAAAGGGGAAAGCTGGGCGCTTAGCTTCCAAACATGCGTTAAGTTTTCTATACTGCGGTGCTCGTTTGCCGGGATGAATGCAGAGAAGTCAGTGGTAAAAATGACGAAACGGTTTCAGCCGCAGAAATGTACACTTATAAGAATATAAGTGAATAGAATAGAGACCTACAAAACAGGGTATAAGTCACAGGACAAATGATATAGGATGTTGTAGGGCAGTATAGACAACTCGGTTTAGAATAAACAGAAAAAACGAATATTGTATCGATAAAGTTAAAGTGAATAGCGGATTACACCGGAATATTTGCAATCGGAACCATTAAAAAACTCATGAAACCGCAATTTATACACTTTGGAATGGAAAAGTGCGCAAAACATATAGATGTATGAAAATTACGCATTTATATAATAGAAAACTATTTCCAAGATGTTCGTTAAATGTCATTTTTTGTTGTATATGGAATCAAAAAAATCAAAATAAACAAAAGTATTTGGAGAAAATACCGAAAAGTTTTTGAAAACTTATTGACAAATCGTGAACGCAGTGCTATTCTATGTACAGAAAAACCGAGAACGAAATTAAAATTTGGTTATTTTTCACTTGGTTCTACAGTTTAAAGCTATTTATTAGCGTTGGTCTTCGGCTATGGAGCAATAGACCGATGCTATCGCAGCGTTTGAATGTTCTAAATACCGCCGCTTTCAGCGGAATGCACACATCGTCGTACCGGATGCTAAAAAGGCGAGCGTGTGGGGAAAGGTACATCAGTGAACGGACAAGCGCTGTAAGATAAATAGGGGGTCATGAATTTTGCAAAGCAAAGTTCATGGCGGGATTCCTACAAATTTTGCGATTTGCAGGAATTCAAAACACCGGGGATCACAAAGTGAGGTATGCTTTGTGACCTCAACACATTATGAACCGCAGGTTCACAAAACAAGAGAGGTATTGTATTATGAAGAAAAAGACCTTAGCTGTTCTTCTGTCGGCGGCCATGCTCGTCACCGGCATCCTGAGCGGCTGCGGTGGCGGCGGCAGCACAAGCAGTGCAGCATCCTCCGGCTCCACCGACAGCACCAGCAGCGCCGCGGGTGAGTCTTCTGCTTCCGAATCTACCGGCTCCGGCACGAATGCCGCCGCAGGTCAGGTTACGGCGGTTGGCACGAACCGTGACGAAACTCTGATTGTTGAGACTTCGTCTCCGACCGACACTCCGGGCCAGTTCAACAGCTACATGTCCGGTACGAACATGGGCTTCGGTATTCATCAGCTGATGAGCGCACACCTTTGGGAAATGGACACCGTTTCCGGTGAGCAGTTCCCTGAAATTGCAGCCGATATGGGCACCCCGAACGAAGACTTTACCGAATGGACCGTTAAGATCCGCGAAGGCATCAAGTGGTCCGACGGTGAAGACCTGAACGCTGACGACGTTGTCTTCACGTTCAACATGATCAAAGAAAACGATAAGATCGGTGCTTCCGCAGCGACCAACCTCTACATCGATAAGGTTGAGAAGGTTGACGATTACACCGTTAAGTTCACGATGAAGGAATCCTTCCCGCGCTTTACACAGCGTTACGGCATCACCGTATGGGGCACCGATTACCGCATCGTTCCTGAGCACATTTACTCCCAGCAGGCTGACGTTACGACCTATAAGGACGAGCAGCCGGTTGTAGCAGGCCCGTACACCGTAGAAGACTATGACTCCAACGGCGACTGGATCCTCTACAAGCTCCGTGACGACTGGAAAGAAAGTACGCTTGGCGTTGTAGGCACAGAGCACTACAACTACAGCGAAGATCAGGTTCCGGCAGAATATGTTTGGTTCCGTTATCTTGGCGACTCCTCCTCCAGACAGATGCAGATGGTCAGCAACGAAGTTGATATCCTCTGCGAAGTTACGATGGAAGAGCTGCAGGCAATGCAGAGCTCTAACGACAAGATCAACGCATGGTACAACGAGTTCCCGTATGCAACCATGGACGACCCGGGCGCAAAGGGCCTGGTGTTCTCTCAGGGTCAGGGCGCTCCGTACGACAACCCTGACTTCCGCTGGGCTATCGTTCTGGCACTGGATATCGACCAGATCTCCATGAACATCTTCTCCGGCGCAGGCCGTGCGGCTCCGATTCCGCTGCTCAACAACACCCAGTATCTCCAGGATACATACACCATCCCGATGCAGGAATGGCTTGAGAACTTTGAGCTTGACCTTGGCGATGGCACCACCATTAAGCCGTACGACACCGGCTATGCAAAGCGCATGGCGGAGAAGACCGGCGTTACCGGCACCGACGAAGAGCTCATCGATATGTTCGGCGCAGGCTGGTGGAAGCACGATCCGGAAGCAGCTGAAAAGCTCCTCATCAAAGCCGGCTTTGAGAAGAAGGACGACGGCTGGTACTTCAATGGTTCCAAGTTCACAACTGAAATCAGCTACCTTGCTGATACAGAAGCTCAGTCCGCTCGCGGCGCTCAGGCTGCTTACAACCAGCTGCAGGCGTTCGGCCTCGATTGCACCATTACTTCCAAGAGTACTGCTACTTGGGACGTTGACGGTGGTCAGGGCAACTACCAGATCGGCACTTACTGGCCGTCCGCTGGTATTCTGAAGGACTTCTACTCCGCTATCAGCGGTTGGGACAGCCGTCTGATGAAGCCGCTCGGCGAGACCGGTTCCGGTCAGGGCGCACGTTGGAAGAATGAGAAGGTTGACGAGATCCTTACCGAACTCGCAGGCGTTGATCCGACCAGCGACAAATCCTATGAGCTGCATCAGGAATTCCTGAAAGAAGCTGTTAAGGAAATGCCGGCAATCAACTTCCTCAGCGGTACAAAGTTCGTTCCGACCAACAGCACATATTGGGAAGGCTACCCGAACGCCGAGAACGCTTATAACGGCCCGTGGTGGTGGTGGAGCTGCTTCAAGTACATGCTGCCGAACATTCAGCCGGTTCAGGGCTAATTTGATAGCTTGAATACTTGGAGAAAATCCAATAGCACTAATCTGAAATGATCTGAAGAGGATGAGGGCGTGTGCCGAATACCCATGACCACGTCCGTCATCCTCTTTCTCATTTCCCAAAATATCCTGTTGTAATTTGTCTATAAGATAAGGAAGTGTGGCTGTGAAATTCAAAACATTCTTTTTACAGCGTATCCTTGCGTGGGCGTTGACGATCTTGATCGGCGTTACGTTCATCTTCTTCATCCCGCGTATGTTCCCTTCCGATCCTGTTGAGAACATGATCGCCCAGATGCAATCCCGTTCCGGCAACATGGATCCGGCAGAAATGGAAGCGCTACGTCAACAACTTAGAATTCAATTCGGTCTCGATGGTACTCTTCTTGAGCAGTATGGCTACTTCCTGCTGCATGGCCTTTTGCAGTTTGACTTTGGCCCGTCTTTGATGAGCTATCCGGAGCCGGTTACCTCTATTATCGGTCGTAACCTGCCGTACACCCTCGGTTTGTCCCTGACCACCACGCTGCTTGCATGGATCATCGGCAACTTTATCGGTTTGCTTGCAGGTTTCCGCAAGAACAAGACATCCTCTAAAATTCTCGAAGGCATCGCGATCTGCATTTACCCGATCCCGTACTTCCTTGTCGCTCTTGTTCTGCAGATTGTCTTCGCGTTCGTCCTCGGCTGGTTCCCAATCCAGACAACGCTGCTTACCCGCGGCACGTTTGCACAGTGGCTCGGTTCGCTTCTGAAAGCGTCTGTTCTGCCGGGTATCTCCATGCTTCTGCTCGGCACAGGCTGGTGGATTATCTCTATGAAGTCCCTTGCCGGCACGACTGCAGAAGAAGACTTCGTTTTATATGCACGTTACCGCGGCATTTCCGAAGCGAAGATCGGTGCAAGCTACGTTTTCCGTAACTCCATCCTGACCCAGATTACGGCTTTGGCCATGAGCCTTGGCGGCGTCTTCGGCGGTTCCATCATGACAGAAATCATCTTCGGTTACCCGGGTGTCGGTACGCTGATCCAAAATGCGATTTTGCAGTCCGATTACAACATGATCCTCGGATGTATCACGATTTCCATCGTGGCGATTTCCACGGCGACGTTGGTTGTTGACCTTATATATCCGTTCATCGACCCGAGAATTCGTTACGGTTGATAAGGAGGGAAGTTGTAATGAAAAAATTTGCAAAATTTTGGAAAGCAGCCAACTTCCGCCTGAAGTTCGGTCTTATCGTGACCCTGATATTCTTTATCATCGGTTTCGTTGTTTACTATGTACCGCACGTGAACCCGTTCACGTTCAATACCTACCCGAATAAGCTGGGTGCTTCCGCAGAACACTGGCTGGGCACTACCAGTATGGGTCAGGACGTTGTGTGGCTGCTGATTGAAGCTATCCACAACTCGCTCGTCATCGGTCTCATCGTGGCATTCCTCGGCACGGTTGTCGGTGTTTTTGTCGGTCTGCTTTCCGGTTTTGCCGGTGGCCTTTTAGACCGCGTGCTGATGATTGTTACGGATACGTTCGTTGTTATTCCGTCTCTGCCGATCCTTATCATGATGACCTCCCTGATGAAGGGCAGCTCCACCACGATCGTGATGGCTCTTGTGCTTGCCATGTTCGCATGGGCTTGGCCGAGCCGCCAGATTCGTTCCATGGCGCTGAGCATTAAAGAGCGCGACTTTATCCACACGGCGAAGTTCTCCGGTGAAAGCACGGTGCAGATCGTTGTGACCGAGATTCTGCCGTATGCGCTGACCTGGTCGCTCTCCAACTTTATGAACGCTACGCTTTCCGCTATCGGTTCCGAGTCGAGCCTTGCTGTTCTGGGTCTTTCCCCCGGCAACCTTGTCTCCCTCGGCAACATGATTCAGTGGGCAAGAAGCTACAACGCAATTTTCAACAAGCAGTATCTCTGGATCGGCGCACCGATCGTTGCAACGGTTATTCTGTTTGTCGGCCTGTTCTTACTCATTACGGGCTATAACGATTACTTATCCATGAAGAGAGGCAGGTAACGAATATGTTAAAAGTCGAAAATCTGTCCACTTCTTACAAGCTCATCGACGGTGACGTTCACGTCCTTAACGACCTGAACTTTGAGATCCACGATAACGAGATATTCGGCATCGCCGGTGAATCCGGCTGCGGCAAGACCACACTGCTGAAGACCCTCTACGATATTATCGAGTTCCCGCTGGAGATCGACAAAGGTAAGGTTATCCTCAGCGGCGAAAAGAATGGACAATCCTTTTCTTATGAATCCGGAAACATTCAGAAGACCTGGTGGAACAACATTTCTTACGTTCCGCAGGCCGCGCAGAGCGTTCTGAACCCGATCGTTCGCCTGAAAAAGCAGTTTTTGGATTCTATCCCGCAGGAAGACCGCAAGAACGAAACGAAAGAGCAGACTCTCGCACGTGTTGCAAAATACCTCGAGGAGCTGAATCTTTCCCCGGATATTTTGGAATCTTATCCGTTCCAGCTTTCCGGCGGTATGCGCCAGCGTGTTATCATCGCGCTTGCGACCTTTATGTCCCCGAATGTCGTGCTTGCCGACGAACCGACCACCGCTCTGGACGTTGTTGTGCAGAAGGGCATTTTGAAGATGCTGATGCGCTTGCAGAAGCAACTCAAGAACACCATGGTCATCGTCAGCCACGATATGGGCGTGCATTATCAGATTACGGACCGCATGGCGATCATGTATTCCGGCAGCATCATCGAGCTTGGCCCGACCGATGCAATCTTTAATGACCCGATCCATCCGTACACGAAGATGCTGGTTGACTCCCTGCCGCGCGTTGGCGATAAGAGCCAGAAGGTCGGCATTCCGGGTCGTCCGCCGGCACTGAAGAACCCGCCTCCGGGATGCCGTTTCGCAGCACGCTGCCCACATGCTACGGATCGTTGCCGTCAGGAGATTCCGGAGTTCATTGAAGTTAAGCCGGGCCGCTTTGCAGCCTGCCATTTGCTGAAGAAGGAGGGAGAGAAGAATGGCTGATAAATTGCTTGAAATCAAGGGCGTCAGCAAAATCTTCCGTGTAGGCGGTATGATTCGTGGCAAAAAGCTTGTTGCGGTTGACGACGTTACGCTTTCCATCGACAACGATAAGCCGGTCATCCTCTCCGTCGTTGGCGAATCCGGTTGCGGCAAGTCCACACTGTGTAAGATGGTTCTGCGTCTGCACAACCCGGATATGGGCGACATCGTGCTGGACGGCCAATCTTACCGCGATAAGAAAAGCTACAACGCAAAGCAGTTCAAGCTGGAAGTGCAGCCGATTTTCCAGAACCCGTATGAGTCTTTCTCCGCACGTAAGCCGGTAGACTCTTACCTGTTCAACACGGCGCTGCGCCTTGGCATTGCGAAAAACAAAGCAGAAGCTACAAACCTTGTAGATGACGCCCTGAAGAGCGTCGGCCTCTCTCTGGCGGTCGTAAAGGGCAAATACCCCACCCAGTTCTCCGGCGGCGAGCTGCAGCGTGTTTCCATTGCACGTGCGCTTATCACCCGTCCGAAGCTGATCATTGCCGACGAACCGGTTGCGGCTATCGATGCTTCCATGAAAATGAACATCGTCAACCTGTTCAAGGAGTTGAAGGATAAGTACAAGGTCTCCTTTATCTACATCACCCATGACCTTTCCACGGCGTACTATGTATCCGATTACATTGCAACGCTGTACCGCGGCTGCCTCATTGAGTACGGCCCGGCCAAGGAGATCATGGACGAGCCTGCACACCCGTACACGGAGCTTTTGATGAGCGCTGTGCCGCGTATCGGCGACAAGTGGGCGGATGACGACATGGCGTTGCCGGATATGGAGTCTAAGGAATATTCCATCACCTACTGCAAGTTCGCACCGCGCTGCCCCTATGCGACGGACGAATGCAGAAAATCGCGCCCGGGCGAAACCTATCTGAACGATGTCAGAAAGGTCATGTGCTTCCATCCGCTGATTCAGCCGAAGAAGTAAAGCATCTGCGCACAACAAAATAAACAAGCTACACTTGCCGACCCCCTGAAGGCCCATGAAGCCGACATTTCCTCCGTCATTGCTTTATGGGCATCAGGGGGTCAATTTTTGCTTTGTGGGCGTGCTTTAAAACGGTTGAAAACATGTCGGGATTGTTATAAAAAGCAGGGAAATTCGGCGGAATAAGGATTGAAGTTTGTCGCGAAATACGGTATACTGATTCACAAGCGGCACTGCGGGGTTCGCGGGCCGAATTTTAGAGTTTTGGGGAGAAAATACAATGAAAACGAAGACGCGCTTTGCGTGGAAGCAATTTCTGAAAAATCTTGCGATCATCGCGATCCCGGTGGCTTTGCAGAACATGCTGACGACAACCGGCAGCATGATCGACACCATGATGATCGCGCCGCTGGGCGAAACGACCGTGGGCGCGGTGGGCCTTTGCGCACAGTTTTCCTCACTGATGTTTGCGGGCTACTGGGGCTTTTTCGGCGGCGGCATGCTGTTTTTCTCGCAGTATTGGGGCGCGCAGGATGACGACGGCATCGATCATTCCTACGGCTTGACGCTGACCTGCATGATGATTGTCGGGCTTACATTCGGCGCCTTTGCGATTTTTGCGCCGGAAACCGTGATGAAGCTCTATACGGATAAGGAGAGCATTCAGGTGATTGGCGCGGAATATCTGCGCATCATCGGCTTCGGTTACCCCGTGCAGGTGTTTTCCATGGCGATGAGCGCTCTGCTGCGTTCTACGGAGCGCGTGCGCATCCCGCTGTTTGCGTCAATCGCCTCGGTGGCATCAAATATTTTTCTTAACTGGGTGTTCATTTACGGAAAGTTCGGCTTGCCGGAGATGGGCGTGCGCGGCGCGGCGCTGGCAACATCCTTGGCGGCGGTTATCAACGTTTTGGTCATTTTGATTTTGGCGCGTGCGCAGAAGTACCCGTATCTGTTCCACTTTAAAAAGCATTTCCGCTGGAATAAGAAGCAGGTGAAAATCTACTTCGTCAAGTGCTTCCCCATCATCTGCAACGAAGTGCTCATCGGCGTGGGCAACATGGTTATCAACGTTGTTTTGGGCAGACAGTCCGAACAGGCCATTGCGGCCATCGCGGTGTTCCGCACGCTGGAGGGCATGGTCATCAGCTTCTTTGCCGGTTTCTCAAATGCGGCTTCCGTTTTGGTCGGCACATGCGTGGGCTCCGGCGAGTTGGACGCAGCCTACGAGCGCGCAAAACGCCTTGTGTTCCTGTGCGGCAGCACGATTTTGTGCGTATGTCTGGTGCTGCTCGGTATCCACAAGCCGCTGCTTTCCGCGATGAGTCTTTCCGGCGAATCGATGGAGATCGGTTCACACATGCTGATGATCTACTGCGTGGCGGCGGTTATTCGCATGTGCAACTGGGTGCAGAACGATACGTATAGAGCCGCGGGAGACGCGGCGTTCGGCACAATCCGCGAAATTGCGTTTATGTACGCGATGGTGCTGCCGCTGGTGTGCCTGACGGGCCTTGTGTGGAAAGCGCCGTTTCTTATCGTGTTTGCGTGCTGCTATATCGACGAGCCGATCCGTCTCATTTTGATGCAGCGGCACATGTACTCCGGCAAATGGGTGCGCCCCGTTACGCCGCAGGGCATGGAAGCGTTGCCGGCGTTTATGGAAAAGCATGGACGTCATAAGAAAGCGGCGTAAACAACTTAAAGACAGCAAAAAGGACTTCCGAAAAGAAGTCCTTTTTTCGTGCGTATGAACGAAGGGGGGGAGCCGCCGCCGTTCTGTGCCCAGCCGCAGTCGAGCTGCGAGTAGCACTTTGTGCTGTTGTCAAGCGGGTGCTCAAGCAACGTTTTGCCCTCGTCCGTGAAGCTGCGAGATGCGATGAAAAATTTGCAGGCTATTTTATGGCGAAATTGTCGGGGACAACGCAATTTTTCGGAAATTTCGGCGTGTCGGCGGTTTCATACCACGCTTTGTAGACCGAGATGAGCTCTGTTAAGGTGATTTTTTCCGGGCGGTCGAGGAAACCAAGTAAATTTGCCATGCGGCCAAGGAGTTCTTCGGGCGTGAAACGCGTGCGCAGAACGCCGATGTCGAGGTCGCGCTCGCGCTTACTTAAACGGCGGCCGTCGCGATTGACGAGCAGCGGAATGTGCCCGTAGTGCGGCGGTGTGTGGCCGAGTGCGTGAAAGAGCTGAATTTGGCAGCCGGTGGAAGGGAGCAAGTCACGCCCGCGGACGACTTCCGTCACGCCCATTAAAGCATCATCTACGGTGACGGCAAGCTGGTACGCGTGCACGCCGTCGCTGCGGCGCACAATGAAATCGCCGAACATGGACTGAACATTTATATTTTGCGGGCCGCAGTATAGATCTTCAAATGTAACGGATTTATCCGGTGCGCGAAAACGCAAGCTTGGGCGGCGCGTGCGGCTTTTTTCTTCGGCTTCGGCGGGCGTCAAATTTCGGCATAAACCGGGGTAGCGGAACGTGCCGTCGCCCGCATGGGGCGCGGAGGCCGCGTGCAGCTCCGCGCGGGTGCAAAAGCATGGGTAAATATCGTTTTTGGCGCGGAGTTCACTTAACGCCGATTCGTATAGCTCGCGGCGCGCGCTTTGGCAGTAAGGGGCATGGGTGCGCTCATGGCCGGGGCCTTCGTCCCAAGTGAGGCCGAGCCATGTCAGATCGTCCATTAAAAGCTCGGCTTTTTCGCGTGTGCAGCGGTCGGGGTCGAGGTCTTCGATGCGCAGGAGCATCTCGCCGTTTTGGCTGCGCACGGAAAGCCACGCAAGAAGCGCGCAGCAGAGGTTGCCAAGGTGCATGCGCCCCGAGGGGCTGGGCGCAAACCGCCCGCGGACAGGGGTAGGTTGTGAGGTGGACATACTAAAAATCCTT
>OLSB01002947.1_pt1 | contig 13126 bp, 12 predicted proteins | sample 1672071 | NCBI WGS metagenome assembly OLSB01 (sample SAMEA3136642, study PRJEB25190) | human gut metagenome | biome: human gut; feature: human-associated habitat; material: faeces | place: Austria | collected 2013 | reverse complement strand
AACTTATACCAGTAATAATCTATAAACCCGAGTCAACCTAAATCAGGAAAGTACAAGTTGGACACGATTCCACTTGAAATCGTCCGGAAAACGCTGCTTTTCACGAAAAAGAACGGATTTATCTCCTTCCTTTCCGGCCTATTCGGCGAAGAGACCGCAAAGACCCTCGTAGAGAAATATCGGATCGGGACAACAAGGGACGGTTTCACCGTGTTTTACCAGTACGACGTTATGGACAGATGTCGTACTGGGAAGATTATCCCCTACGACCCGCACACAGGCCACCGCATCAAGGACGGCTCCGTTCCGGAAGCCATGTGGGTGCATAGCCGTCTTAAAGCAATGCATCAGCTGCCCGATGGCTGGACGCTGTCCCAGTGCCTGTTTGGTGAGCACCTGCTCTCCCGCTACCCTGACCTTCCCGTCGCACTGGTTGAAGCCGAAAAGACCGCAGTCATCTGTTCCGCAGTCTTTCCCGAATTCCTCTGGCTAGCCACCGGCGGCCTCTCCCAGTTCAACGACCGCCTGAACGTCCTCCGCGGCCGCAAGGTCATCGCCATCCCCGACCTCGGCGGCTACGAGCTCTGGCGGAAGAAGGCACAGGAGTACCCTATGCTGGACATCACCGTGTCCGACTATATGGAGAAGAACGCCACAGCGGAGTTGCGGGAGATGGGTGCGGATCTGGCGGATTGGGTGGTGGAGGAGAGGATGGAGGAAGGGGAAGGAATTCAGAGCGGTATATGTTGTGATGAAAAGTGAATATTATTTCACGTTTTCACTAAAAATCAGTGAGTTAACTATAGTATTACCATAGACCGGTTGCTCCTGATATTCAAAAGCGTATGATCCGGATTGTTTTTGAAACACTTTGGGCCTGATTCGATACTTTCAGGGCGGGGCTTCATTTCGAGGTCCCGTTCACTGTTTTATCAACCCTATAAACTCAAAGCGTTATGCAGAAACAAAAGACCATGAGGTACCAGACCTCCGACTATCTGGATTTCTACACAGCGACAGCTCTTGTCCGCAAACTCTATCGTGAAGAGAAGTATGCACTCAGTCTCCTGATCGGTTGTGGAATCTTCTTCGGACTCCGCATCAGTGACCTTCTTTCCCTCAGATGGGAGCAGCTACTCAATGAGGACGACAAGTTCGTCATCTACGAGAAGAAGACCAACAAGCGCAGGACCATAAAGATCAAGCTCATGCTTCAGTACAGGAATCGTATTGAGATGGTGGATGCCACATACTTGATTCGTTACGAAGGTGGGCTAAATTGTGCCAGCTGGACCATCTATGTCACTCCTAACCAAGACCAGCCATAAGACATCCGGGATTATACAAAAACGGCCTTCTCGCAGTTGAGAGGGCCGTTTTTGAATATTCGCTATTCTTCAATCTTGACAAATTGCCATTTCTACTGGCATTGTGTCTCATGAATCTTCTTGTTTTGATCATCGTATTGAGAAACATTCTGGCGAACAACTTGATCGACACTGCGCATCTTGGCTTTCTCGTATGGAATTTCCTCAATCCATGAAAGCTGCCTCATTGTCGCTTCGCATATGCCATTAGGAAAGAACCAGTCGAAAGCATGCGTTGAATAAGGATCTGACTTGACTTTGGAAATTACCTTGCCGTCTTCTGCATTATAAACAGTGAAATCTCTGATAAGAAAAGATGCCCTTGTACCCTTCCCTATAAGGTGGACGGCAATCGTCTGATTCAGCTCTGCCCATAAGGGCAAGTCTTTCAGCGGCTTTGCCGATGAATTGCTTGACGGGCGTTTGATTACTTGTCGTAGTAGGATATTGGTCTATTGAAAGATGGCCATTTGTTAAAATATAAGATTTCTATTGAGTCACCTATTTTGTCTGTATTGCCTACTTTAATTAGTGAATTGCCTGTATAAGTCTTTTCATCTATGGTAAATTCATAGAGATAATCGTTTGTAGAATATCTGGTATAAAATGGTACTGATTCGCCGGAAGTGATTATGGCCTCACATCTGATTCCGTGATGTTTTAGAACGGATGTTAGGATAGGTATTATGATTAACGCATATATTACAACGCACAGTGCCATGTAAAACAAGACTTTCGCATTACATTGAGAATAGAGAAACTTTTTGACTTTGCTTTATGTATTTTCTTTTTCATTTCGAACATCCTTATCCGTAAAATCCTTAATAATCCAACAAAATGGGCAGTTGTTGTTCGGTGGCAAAGCGCACGGCCTGATATAGCATCGAGTAGGCGCATTGGGCCAGGTCTTCGGGGCGGTATCTTTCTTTTTGGGTTTTGTTCGGGCGGCGGATGAAGCCGAGGATGAGTTTCGGTTCGGGCTGTTTTGCCGGGACATAGTATTTGTCGTTTCGCCAGGAGAGGATGGTTGCTTCATCGGCCTGCCACATTTGCCTGTTGAGTTCTTCGAGCTCTTGCTTGAGGAGTTCTACGGTGGAGATTGTCACTTCGTCTCCTGTGGGCAGCGGTGCGGTAAAAATGGATTTTTCAGGGATGGGCAGCCAGATGCTTGTGTCGGAGAGAAGCGAATTGGCAAGTTTCTGAGACATTGCCTTTTTGACAACAGGCTCATCGTAGGCGTTCCATCCGCTTTCTACATATTCAGGCAAAGGACAGTTCAGGGATTGGCAGGCTTGCAGCATTATCAATGCTCCGTAGGCTTCCCAGTCCGGTTTGTCGGTGTAGTAGTCTTTGTCGGTTGTTTCGTCCCATATCGGCATCGGTTTGTCCGTAGGGAGGCTGGCGGTGAGGTTTTCCGCCCAAGTGCTGACGGCTTCGCGGATCTGTTCGATTTCCGCAGGGTCTTCGACAGGTTTGATTTCGTTGCCGCAGCCATCGGTGACTACGCATTTCTGCCCGTTTTCTTCTGCGAGCTGCTGTGTTATGTTTTTCCAGTTCCGGCTGTAGTAGCGGGTCAAAGTGCCGGAGTATATGTCCATTCCCATAATTGTGGTGATTTAGTTAATCTCTTTACCCTACGTTGTTAGCTTATTTTGTCCGATAGGAATAACGACCCAGGGCGTATTCTATCCAGTGGTCGCGGTCCATTTTGAATCGGTTCAGCATTGCATCGGTCGGTGAGATGCAGTTTTCGTCTTCAGCACATTCGAATTTGTATTCCAGTTCTTCTTTTGTGAGCGGGAATACCTGGAAGAAATTCACGGATTTGCCGGAGGATATCGGGAGTGTTACCATTTCATCGATGTCGGGTTGCGGTGCAAGCAGTATTGAGGTGCTGTATGGGACATCATCGGCGAACGGCTCGTATTCTTCCTGCGACATTGTGTGTCCCCAGCCTATCCAGTCTCCGGAGTTGATTGGCATACGGGCGAAGTCTTTCAGCAGGCGGATTGGCCAGTAGTTGCGCTCGTCATTCAAATTTTCTTCCGACAGGTCCCAGTCCGCTGGGAGGTACATAAGCAGTTCAATCCGCTCGGCTATGTGGTTTTCATATCTGAAATTGTCCGGCACATCCATTCTGTGGGCACCGGCTCCCATGGTGCAGAGGGTATAGTAGTTGCGTTCATCTGTCGGAGGTATAATGGCGATGTCGAGATGAATGTCCGGAGATACGACTTCGTGCATTACAAAATCATATTCTCCGAATGTTTCTTCTATGAAATCGGAGACTTCATTCATTTCTCCCTCGGAGTAATATTCAGGCAGGGTGCGGTTTTCTCCCCGGGCATTTAAGGCTCTGCGCCACATTGTGAGGGCTGTCTCTTTCGCTTTTCCGCTGTCGTCAGTCCACATATAGAAGAAGCCGGATTCCGATTCTTTTTTCATTTCTATGGCAAGGAAACTTGGATAGAATGTGATGCTTTCCACTTCATCCCAAGGGGCGGACTGGATGCGGATATAGAATTCTCCTTCGTACAAGTCCATTATGTTCTGGGGGCCTTCGGATGTGAGGACGGGGAAGCAGTTGCCACTGCGGAGGCCGGAGTACAGTTTGTTGTTGGCCCAGAAGAAATAGCCGTAAACGACTATCAGTGTTATCAGCAGGGCCAAAGCTTTCCACGGATGGCCCATAACGAGCATTCCGATTATGCCTATGAGAACGATTATCAGGGCTGCTATACGGATTATTGAGGCGCCGCGAAGGACGATGGCTTTGAATGCGCACCAAAGAAAGGTAAGCCTGTTTTTGGCGGGCTGGAGGCGCAGGTCATCAGCGTGCTCTGCACTTGTCTCGGGGAGGTTTTTGATGGTGTAGTGTTCCATTGTTGTATGTTCGTTGGGGAGATACTTTGCAAATGTAATAATTTTTGCGATAGCTTGGGGTAATTTGGTGATATAATGTTGGTTGTAGGATGAATGGGACGAGTCTGCGGGCTTTCGGGGAGGAAGGCTGGCAGCCTCTTACCTGATGGCCGGGAGCGAGCAACTTGTAGGTATCGGGCAGTTCTTCGGGATTTATGTTTTTCCGGATCAGGACACCTTGCTGCTGGGTTTTCATATCGCTGTCGAGGATAAACCAGTAATCGGTCGGGAGTGACACGTAGAGGTCAAGGCCATCGAATTTGTAGGAGGCATCGGCTTGGATGTCTTTTTCTATGTCGGCTTTGTTGTCTGCCTGGATTGCGTAGGTGAAGTCGGGTTTTACCTTGCCGCAATAGTCTTTGAAGTACCATTCGGGTATGAAGTGCTGAGGGAGGTTCTCGGAGTTTTTCTGCTCTTTCGAGAGGATTTCGAGGAGGTCGTATTCAGTCCAGGCAGGTTCTCCCATTTCGTAGTCGAGGTAATCGGTCTTGCTGACGCACAGGCGGTATTCGTTGCCTTCTTCGTAGTCGAATTTGGCTATTGCATCAAGTTGTTCCCATTCTTCGGAGTTCTCGGTCTTGACGGCATAGACATCAGTGAGGTAGTTATTGCCGCAGGAGGTTACCACTCCGGGGAGTTTGGTGGAGGCGACAGTGATTGTGAGTTCGCTGAAGCCGGTTATCCGGCGGCCGTGTTTGTCACCGTTGCAGGATGTGATGGCGGCGAGAGTGAGGCAGGCTGCTATCAGGAGAGGGATAATTGTTCTTGGTTTCATTGCCTTATTGTTTATGGATTATCTGGAACTCGCCGGTCATCGTGCCTTCGCTGAACTGTAGGGTGAATGTACCGCTATAGTTATCCTTTTCATCTGAGGTAATGCGGAATGTGCCTTTTTCTGCAAAGTCTGAGTCCAGTCTTTCGCTGGAAAATATCCTTGCGTATGGTATTTTGTTGTCCTCGCAATACTGCGCATATTCCCAAGCGGTAGGTTCTCCGTCAGCATATTCGATCTCCTTCCTTTCAAAGCTCAGTTCTTTGCCGAGGAGGTCTTCCAATGAATCAGGGAAAAGATAGATGTCCACATAATAGAGTGCATATTCGCGTCTTTCTTTGCTCAGTGCGGTGCTGAAAGTAGCCTGACAATCGTTATAATTGAAAGAAGGCGTCATTATGAATGCCGGGCTGATTGCAGCTATTAGCAGTTGCTGGTCAATGAAAGTTTGTCCGTTCAATTCCGCCGTGCATTTTGACTTGAAATAGGTTTCGCCGTCGTGTTTCTCGCAGGCGGTGAACATGCATATTGCGCAAGCGATTGTTGCGAACAATGAGGCTACACATTTAATTCTATTTTTCATTTTATTTGGTTTTACATATTAAACGCGCGATTCCTCGTAATCTTGCATCTATCGTTTGCAAATTTACCTCGGCAACGCGTCAAATCGTATGCCGAGGTGTCATTTGCGCAAGTGGGCGGACCTTAATTCGTGCCGTCCACGGAGAAGCTCAGGGCGAAACTGCCTGCGGCGTAACCTCCGGTGAAGATGTAGGTCTTGCCGTCTTTTTTCTTTTTGTAGATGTCGGCGTATTCGGATTTCTCGAAGTCGGTTGAGGCGAATTTCTTGAGGTAGTTGTCGGCTACGGATTGGTCGCATTTGTAGTCGAAGAAGGCTACGCTTTCGAGGCCCATCGTGTTGTTGTGCACGACATTTTCGATTTCGCCGTCAAAGGCAGGGAATTCGCTGAGGAAGGAGTATTCCTTTACGAGTTCCGTCCAGGTCTTGTTGCCGAGAGGATGTTGGTCGTCTTTGTTTTCTTTGCCACAGCCTGCGAAGATGAACAGGGCTGAGAGGGCGCATAGGAGCGCAAGGGTGATTCGTTTCATAATGGTGCTGGATTTATTTAGTCAATGATTAAAATTTTCAATATCCCATTCTCGAAGTATCAACTTCCTTAATGTTTTTACGCTTATAATTGCCAAATTTGAAAATAATAGAGAGGTTGGCGGTTACCCAATCTTGGCAAACATTCATTGAGAAGTCTTGATTCCCATATTTTGACTGTGTCTTAAAACGACTGTTTGTGAGATTATTTCCGGAAAGTACTACGTTCCATTTGTCGTTATTTGATGTCCACCTCAGAGACGCATTCAGTTTGAATATGTTGTTTATGTTATAGACTCCTTGAATAGCATTGGACTGAAAGAATGGATTTATTACAAATCTGAGATTAGTTTTCTTACATAAAAGTAAGGACGCTGTACCTCCTGTTACGACTGTAAACTTACCACGGTTAAATGGCATATCGAAAAAATCATCGCACTTGTCGTTGACGTATTGCCCAACAACAAAAACATTACCATTTAACCATTGACCAGCTGAAAATTGAGCAGAGGCTTGAATGCCATAGCTGTTTCTATGATTGAAATTTACCTCTTTCATAATCACAGCAAAACGGTCTGAAGGTTGATAAGGTAATTGTGCGGAGAAATTAGGTTCGAAGTCGGCAAACGCCACGAATGTATAACGTCTGTTTAACTGCCACATCAATGAAAGATTGTAGACACTGGTCGGTTTCAAGTTAGGATTTCCCCAAATCTCAGAATAAGTGGAAGAATAATGAATACTGTTCATCGTACTCCAATAGCTTGGATATTCCGCATTGGAACTGAATGATAAATTCAGCAAATGGTGTTCATTAACATTCCAAATGACATCTACAGCTGGATAAACTCTCCATTCATTCCACTGAGGAGTATGGTAGTTTTCGACAGCGAGCGAAGCATCTAATGAGACATTTTCCCCAAATTGTTTATTGAATCCCAAATATGTATTTATGATACGCTCATCAATATCTACACTACTCGTAGCTTCAGGCAGCGTTTCCCCATCGGGCGTTTGTGTGGTCTGAAAGCTGTTATTATTGGTAAACTGAGCCTTTACACCATACGATAATCCCCAGTCGTTTTGTAATGAGTGCGATTGGTCGGCAGCTACTAACCATTTATTGATTTTCTGTCTGCTGCTTGCAATAAGGTTCTTTTCGGTTTCATTCAGTTTTCCGTCAAGTAATTGGTCTTTTGGAGCTTCATAATGGGTGTAAGCGGCGGTAACTTCCAAACCAAAAGGGAGATTGTAGTATAGATCAACATTATGCAGATAATTACGTCCGTTGCTGGATTGTTTAGCGATACTGTTGCCTGTTGTATGATTATTTGATTTATAGGAAGTCCAACTTCCTGTGTATGCAACATTCAAAGAATGATTTTCTGCAAATTGATAGTCGAAACCTGCACGATACCTATGTGAATTTCCTTTATTCCTATTTGTGGTAAGGTCATAATACGCTGATTTCTCACCGTTCAATGGATGCTGCGCCTTGTGTTCCGCTTCTGCATAAGCATTGATATTTGTATAGGAATAATTTGCATCAATGGTTAATTTATCTTTAACGTACAGAAAGCTTCCTTTTGCACTTCCCGATGCATATTTGCTTTGTATATAATCACCTTGTATTTGTCCTGAAACATGTTTCTCCCCTTTATACCCTTTAGTTATAATATTTAAAGAAGCTCCACGCACATGATAACGAGCAGGGGTGGAAAGCATAAATTCCACTTTCTCTATTTGTTCGGCAGGTAACATCTTCAAGCGTTCAACCACTTGTTCGTAACTCATAGTATTTACTTTTCCGTCAATTATGAGTGTAAGTGATTGCCCAGCAAAATTCACGTTCTCATTTTGAACATTGATTCCCGGTATGTTTTTTAAGGCATCAAAAGCATTATCAGCAGGAATTCGTTCCAATAGTATTGGCATATTATAAGACAATTTTCCCTTGTCTAATTTTACGATAGGACGTTCTCCTGTTATCATGACCTCGGGTAAAGTCTCATAGAAACTGTCAATACTTAAACTATCAGTTTGAGTTGTCTCCGTGATATTCTGAGCGTATGTTGTTAAAGAGACAAAGCAAACGGTTATCACTGTTGATATTATACGTGTCTTGTTCATATTAAAGCAATTTAGAGAAAGCCTTTTCATTGTTTATACTTTTAGTCAACAAAATTCGTGTATTTTCACGAAAAAACTCTCAACAAATGTTGAGAGCGGGTATATGAAAGCGAAAATTGGATTTATTTATCCGATGTCGTCTCTTTGCGGATGCGGCTGAGGTGTGTCGGGGTGATTCTCAGGAATGAGGCGATGTCCTGCAGCTGGAATATTTCAAACAGATACGGATATTTTGCGACAAGTTGCTGATACCGTTCGCGAGGGGGAATCGTGTATGATTCTATCAATCTGCTATAGACTTGTTCAAAAATCTGTTCTGTTGTTTTTGCCACTATGAATTTGAATTCCGGGTCGGTCGAGATTCTGCTCCGCAGTGCTGCTGTCGGTACGCAGTATATTTCACAGGGAGAAGTTGCGATAACAGATACTTTTGAAGGAGTCCCATATAGAGAGTTGGGGAAATCGGAAGCAAAGCCCTCCTTCGGGTTCCAGATTGATGACATGTTCGTTGCCTTCAGAATCATTTACTGTGTATTTGAGTGAGCCGCTTTGGACATAGCCCATAAATCGTGCAACCTTTCCGGCTTCCAAGAAGAATTCTCCTGCTTCGTAATGGCGTAACCTTCCTTCCCTTTGGCACAGGTCGCGCCAATAGGTAAGGTCGATTTTTTCCAGGTATGGATTAAAGTTTTCCACTATCTCTGCAATTTGCGGGTAAAATTAGTAAAAATCGGTGAGATAAGTGGTTGGAAATAATGTTTGCGAACATAATGCAGAAATTATGAATGAAATATTATAGGGGTATGTTATGAAACCTGTTTTCCAATTCCTTCATACATTCAATCAGTTCGTTGAATGATGGCTTTTGTCCGAAAATCATCGCAGAACTCATTGTGTTGTAGTCGGCTTCCCAGATTCTGACAATATCAGGGCGTGGAACCAGGATGATTCTATGGCGAATGTCAGGTGTATAATCAACGCCTTTCACGCTTGTGAATATTTCTCTGTGATGCCGGATAGATTCCCAAAGTTCGTCATTCCTTATCGCTTCTTCTGCGAAATCCTTTTCCATCATCTTTGACAAATCGTAGAGATGCCTTGATTTCCGTCCGGCATTCATTCCGTGTCCTTCAACAGAGAACAGTTCGTGAATCAGAAATGCCTTTTCCAAAAATGTTTTTGAAGCCAATGCAGTTGAGACATTGCTATTGATAAGCGATGTTTGAATGTTTGGAAATATCTGCTCAACCATACTGTGTATTTGAGCAGGGGCATTTGGTTCAAATAGTGAGCGTGCTCCTATTTCAAGCATGACTATTGGTGAGAGGTATGCTAATGGCTCTGCCCAGGCACTATTATACTTTACATATAGTTTTCTTGGCTCCGGATATGTGTCGTCACCGATTCCGTCCGGTTGAGCTTCGATAATACACTCGTCTTTCAATCCATATTGTTCGATAGCCGCCTGGAGTTGTGGCATGAAAGTTTCTCTGACGAATACTGATGACTCTTTCCTGAGTTTTTTGATTTGTCTTTTCGTCAGATCTCCTTCCAGTTCGAACAATGAGCGGTCCACTGCAAGGTCAATGTCCTCGGAAAAGCGATCAATCAGTCCCCAGACTTTGCTGAGTGATGTGCCACCCTTAAAAATCAAGTATTCTGCTATCGGGAGGGAGAATACAATTTGAAGAATTGTTGTTACCCATATATCTTTTTCTATGGCTTGTGGAGGCAATCCATAATGTGCGGCAGCCTGTTGCAATACCATACGCTTGTCGTCAACCGAGAGTTGGAAATAATTATTCATAAGCATTTAATACAATTTTTCTAATCCATACAGGCATAAGTTTCAAGTCCGCCAGGACAGATTCTTTGTCCTCTTGCTGCAAAAGTGTTTCGATATGTTTTATTTGTTCTTCGGTGACATTCTCTTTTTTTATTGATTTCAATGCAGAGGTCACCAACATTGCAAGACGATTTCGGAAAGCAAGGTTTTTAGGTGCTGTTTTTTTGAATGTAATTCCTCTTCCTTCAGAAATATCAATGCGGCGAGACGTTCCGTCAGTTAAATATACAAAGTTCATTGGAACTTGCGTAGAAAGTCCAAGAACGTTCAACGCATACTCTCCTGTCGGAACGATGCGCGCGTGTGTGCGTTCTGCCAAAGCTTTTGCTATTTGCTCATAGGATGGCCTGATTGTACCAAGGCCTAGTCTTGTGTCTATTTCGGGATAGCAATAGATTCCTTGAGCGACTCTGATGATTTCACCTGCTTTTGACAGACGTAAAAGTGTCTGTCTGATGGCTTCCGGAGTTCCCGCTCCGAGAAAATCGTCTGCAAAGAAAATCTTCCCTCTGCCGAACGACTTTATTGTTTCTTCAATATTCTGAACCGTGTTTTGCATATCATTATTTCTTGTCACAAAAATAAGCAACTTTTGTGACAATGCAAAACATTTTTCTGAAGTGCCAAAACAAATCGAGTAGGAAGAAAACTTTCGTTTTCCTCCTACTCGATTAAGGTACAACACCCTTATTCCTTCCTCGATTTTCTACTGAATCTGGCACCCACAATGCCTCCGATTCCGCCAACCAGCAGAAAGGCGATAACAGTATGCAGCAACCAGCCGGAGCCGCTGCCCTCATTGTCAATCTCCGCAAACGGATTCTCACCAAGGTATTTACCCTCCGCAATCAGTTCAAGAGCCTTGTTCAGGATAATGTCATCCTCGCTCTGATAAACCTCTTCATAGCTGATAGGAACCTCCAGATCCGGAAGCAGACCTCTTCCAGCAGGAGTGCGCTCGGTCACAGTTTCATCAAACACACTCTTCACAAGAGGAATACGCACCTGTATCTGGGAATTAGGCAGGATAATATCGACAAACTTTTCAGCAGTCATATAATGATAACCGCTTCCGGTCTCACGGCCTACCACAAATGCCCTGTGATTCCTGACCAGAACTGACGGGAAATATGTCGCAGCCGACATCGAGGACTCATCCGCCAAGATATAAACTCTGCCCTGATAATTGACTGTCGAATCAGGCTCAATCACTGAACTGTAATCGGAATCCGAATAGAATCCGTTCCTTCCTTCCCGTTTCTCAAAATCCTTGAAAATCTCGAAATCACCGGCATAATTGGCGGAATATCTGAAACTTGCATATGTACTGTCACTGTTCACCTTATTGTATGAATGAAGGTCTACAGTCGGTCCTTCAACGAAATACGACAACAACTTCTCCATAACCTTGACATCACCACCCGGATTATTCCTCAAATCTATAATCATATTCGGCACATCAATATGCGCTTTCAGAGAATCCGCAATCTCTTCCACCTGCACCTGATTGAGAACGAAAGAATTGAGATTGAACAGCACAGTGCTGTCATTAGCCATAGAAAAATCATAATCCTCCGTTTCGTACATATTCCGGTAATACGAGATATCCATAGCCTGGACTGCAGGATAGTATCTTGCAGTACCATACTTCATCCACTTGTCATCAATGACAGTCCCGTCTTCCAATACAATGCGACTTGTACGCGGTTTTTGAACATCATTCTCAAACAGATAATTCCATGCCGTCAGCAGCGTGTTGTCAATTATGCTACTATTATTTCCGTCAAACCTTATGGCAAAGTCTCTTGTTCTTTCACGAATTTCATCGCTCTCCATCCCGTCAATCGAGACGATTCTTTTCCCGATATGCTCCTTATATTTTTCCCAAGCAGCTCTGACAAAAACAGTATCATTCACAATACCTTGCAAGACTGGAGGAATATAATTATTCCTATAATCCTTAACGAATGTTGCAGGAGTAAGCACTGCTAAATGCGAATCGTGCATCAGCCCAAACGAAGTCGATTTGCGGACAACTCCGTAAAAATCCTCATAACTGATACCACCCTCAAACTTCTCAGCAGCTTCATTGGCAAAAGAGTCCACTTTCTCCAAAGTCGTAATCTCATCCAATGACGGATAACATTCCTTATAGGCATTCAGAAGTATGCTGAGGTCTTCTTTTGCTTGTTCCTCGGTCAATATCTCCGGAACAACGATTTTCTCCGGTGCGACAAATGTGCTTTCAAGACCGAATGGGGACATCGGGTCTTGTACTGCGCACTTGGAAATAGAAAGCTTGATATGAGGCTCCGAAATCTTATGATATGCATAAGCCACAGTTCCAAGCGTATCGCCCCTGCTGATTCGCATACCCGTTTTCATCGGGACATTTCCCCGGAGTCCGGAAATATGGATAACACTCCCGTCTTTAGTCCTGATACTCACGGAGCCTGTAATGTACTTATCTGCTATCCCATATCTGAGAAAATCCGACAAATCTTCTTTCAGCGACTCATTGAAATTTCCCTTCCCTGCGTCACCGCAAACCGAAGTGTTCAATGATGTAATGAGGTCAATGGAGAAACTCCTCAACACTCCATCAGTCGGTGCGACTACGACACTTCCCTCCGATGCCCCGATGAACAAAGCATCGAAATTCAGTTCATTATCAATATATTGCTGAGGCTTATATAAAATATTCTCACCAACCTTTTGACCAGCAACAGGCCAAAGCATCCGAGCTTTTGTTGAATCAGTCATCTCCTGCGCACTCAGAGACAAAGAGAAGCAGCAACACACAAGCGCAAATATCGCCTTGCAATAAAAATTAATTCCGGAAGTTGTTTTCATTATAACTCAATAACTAATTGGTCTCAAAAATATAAATAATTGCCGTTATAGCCATTAACCGAAGTCAATTATCCCTTAATTCCGCAACACTATAATTTAACTTTATTTATAAGTTCCTGAGCAACAAA
>OLSB01002943.1_pt1 | contig 13142 bp, 14 predicted proteins | sample 1672071 | NCBI WGS metagenome assembly OLSB01 (sample SAMEA3136642, study PRJEB25190) | human gut metagenome | biome: human gut; feature: human-associated habitat; material: faeces | place: Austria | collected 2013 | reverse complement strand
GGCAGGAGACCCCGGCGGCGGATTTTATGCTTCAATACCGAACAGGCGGCAGCCGTTCTCGTGCGTGATGCGCGCCATCTCGTCCGCGCTCACGCCCTTGAGCGCGGCGATCTTTTCGAGAACGTATACGAGAAGCGTCGAGTCGTTGCGCTTCCCGCGGCACGGCTCGGGCGCCATATACGGGCTGTCCGTCTCAACGAGAATGCGCTCGAGCGGCGTTACGGCGAGCACCTCGGCGGCTTTTTTGTTGCTCTTGTACGTAACGGGGCCGTCAAAGCCGAGATACCAGCCGCGCCGGACAAGCTCCTTCGCCATCTCCGCGCTGCCGGAAAAGCAGTGGAACACGCCGCGCGCCTCGGGGTAGTTCATCACGGTCTCGAGACAGTCGCCGTGCGCCTCGCGGTCGTGCACGATCACGGGAAGGCCCCGCTCGATGGCGAGCGAGAGCTGCCGCTCGAACATCTCTCTTTGCAGCGCCTTGTGCTCGGTGTCCCAGTAATAGTCCAGCCCGATCTCCCCGATGGCGACGACCTTCGGCTGCGCGCAGAGAGAGCGCAGCAGCGCCATGCTCTCGCCGTTCCAGCTCTGCCACTCCTCCGGATGCCAGCCCACGGCGGCGTAAACAAACGGAAATTCCTTTGCGAGCGCGCACGCCGCGCGGGAGCTGCCGCCGTCGCAGCCGGGATCGAGGATGAGCGAAACGCCGCTTGCCGGCATCGCGGAGAGGACTTCCTTCCGGTCGGCGTCGAATTTCTTATCGTCATAGTGGGCGTGGGTATCAAAAATCATGGAAAACACCTTCCTGTCGGACACATTCTACCACGCACGGAGGGCCGCGGCAAGTTGCTTTCCCGCGGGGGATGAGTTATACTTTTTATACTATAGCCTCCCGCTGTCAACCAACCTCGAAAAAAGGAGACCGGTCGCATGAACAAAGCCGAGAAGCGCTGCGAATGGCTCACGGACAAGTACATACTCTGCCTTCTCGCGCTTTTTCCGCTCTTTACCGGTTTTCACGGCTATGCAAACCTCACGGCGGCGAAATTCTGGCTCTATACCGGCGCGACGGCGCTCTGGTTGCTCGGTATCGCCGTGTGCCTCTGCACCGGCGCGCGCCTTTTCGTGAAGAAGCCGGGCGCTTTTTTCTGCCTTGCCTGCGCCTTTCTCGTCTGGAATCTCGTTTCCGCGGCTCTCAGCCCGTGGCGGGAGAAAACATTCCTCGGCGCAGGGCGGTACGACGGGCTTTTCACGCAGTTCCTCTATGCGCTCACGGCGCTCGGCATAGCCCGCTGGGGCCGGAAAAGGGTCATCTATATCCGTGTGTTCGGAGCAAGCATATTTCTCTGCTGCGCCGCAGCGCTTTGGCAGATCGCGGGCGGGAATCCGCTCGGACTGTATCCGAACGGCTGGCGCTTTGCCGACGCCGGGACGCTCTATTCCGGGATGTATCTCGGTACGGTGGGAAATACGTTGATTCTCGGCTCGGTGCTCTCGCTCGCGGTGCCGGTGCTCATGTATACGGCGGTCAAAAAGCGCGGGTACGATCTTCTTTTGCTCCTCCCGGCGGCGATGGCGCTCTATGTTCTGTACCGGAGCGACTGCTCGTCCGCGTGGGTCGCGCTTCCCGGTTCGTGCGCGGTGATGCTGCCGAAGATAACGCACGGACGGCGGCGCACGGCCGTTCTCGCCGCGGAAGCGGCGCTGCTCGCGGCAGCCGTGCTGGCGGTCTATTTTTATCCGGGACGGAGCGGAACGCTGTATGAGGCTTCGCGGCTGCTGCACGGCGAGGCGGACGGCTCGTTCGGCTCGCACCGCGTGGAGATCTGGCGCGAGGTCTGCGCGCTCATTGCGCAGCGGCCCGTGTTCGGCGGCGGGCCGGGCACGGCGGCAGCGCGGCTGCACATCGAGTTCACGCGCTTCGTGCCGGAGACCGGGCGGACGCTCGGAACGTATGTCACGAACGCGCACAACGAATATCTCGGCTATGCGCTCAATCTCGGCTGGCCGGGACTCGCGCTGTATCTCGGGATGATGGGCGTCACATTTTTCCACCCGCGGAGGAGCGGCGAGGACGCCGCGTGGCTCTGGGGCGCCGCGGCGTACTGGATACAGGCGTTTTTCGCGCTCGGCCTTGTCGTGAGCGCGCCGCTTTTGTGGCTCGCATGGGGACTGACATCTGCGCCGGAGGAAAGGAGCGGAGGACATGAACATTACGCTGGAAAAGATCACGCTTGAAGGAATGAACGAGCTTGACCGCGATTTTCAGCGCGACCCGGCCACATTTGCGAACATGAGTCTCTTTTCCGCGTATCGCTACTCTCCGGAAGAGACGCGAAAGCGGTTTGAGCGCTACGGCGCGCTCGACCGGCGGCATTTCCTCATCCTGCTCGACGGGCGTCCGGTGGGCGAGACCGGCATCAAGCATATCGACTGGGAGAAGCGGGAGGGCGAGCTTTCCATCCATCTCCAGAACGACGCGGTGAAAAACCGCGGTATCGGCACAGAGGCGGAGCGGCTTCTGCTCGCATATGCCTTTGACGAGCTGGGCCTGACCGCAGTGACCGCGCGGGTCATAGAAAAGAACACGCGCAGCCGGCGCGTGCTCGAAAAGGTCGGGTTTGTGTTTGTCCGGCAGGAGAACGGCTTCCTGCATTACCGCTGTGAAAAGATTTCTCGCTGACGGAGAGAAATGGGGAGGAGCAGAGCCCCTCCTCTACGGACGGATTTTGATACGGTCTTGTAGGGGCGGGGCTCTGCTCCGCCCGTGCTGTCAAGAACCGCCGCAAACGCTTGCGTTCGCGGCGGTTCTTCATGCCCGAAAATCGAAAAGCTCGACCGGCTTTATCTCCAGTGCGTCGCAGATATCGAAAACCACGTCGAGAGAAACGGCGCAGTCCGCCGTTTCGATCCGGCTCATGTGCGTGCGGCTGATGTTCACGCGCTCGGCCAGCTCGCTCTGCGAAAGACCGCGGTCCTTGCGGTAATAAGCAATATTCAGCCCAAGACTCCGGTATTTGGAAAACTGATTGTTTCTCATGCGCTCACCCTTATTCAGTCTACCCGCAGGCGACACGCATTGCGACAACGTAAAAAGATATATTTATAACTTGTAATGTTACAAATGTTTTGCTATACTACAAATATGACGCTTTGTGCGCCGGAAAGATAAAAAACGGTGAGGTAAGGAAAATGAAAAAAAGAGCACTTTTGATCCTTGTTCTGGCGGCAAGCCTATTGCTTTGCGCCTGCGGAAAAAGCGAAGCTGCCGCTGCGGCGGATGAACAGATTGCATCCATCGGCGAGGTAACCTTGGAAAGCGAGGCAGCTATTGCCGCGGCGGAGGCGGCGGTGGACGCGCTCGAAGAAAAGGACAGGGAATCTCTGGACAATACGAAGCTGCTCCAAACAGCGAGAGAAGAGTATGACCGGCTCGTTGAGGAACAGCGGCTTGCGGAGATCGCGGCAGTAGAAACGGCGATTTCTTCAATCGGAAAAGTTGACCTGAACAGCGGCGACGCGATAGCAGCGGCGCGCTCGGCGTTTGACGGCTGTGACGGGGCGCTGCGCGAACGGGTGTCTAACGCTGATGTGCTCGCCGCATCGGAAGAAACCTATGCCGAACTTATGGCAGCGCAGGCGGCGGAAAAGGTCACGGAACAGATCAACGCCATAGGTGAAGAGGTGACGCTGGAAAGCGAACCGGCTATCCGGGAAGCACGCAGCGCATACGACGCGCTTGATGATTTGGCTAAGGGCCAAGTCAATACGCAGGCGCTGACGGCGGCGGAAAACCAACTGCGCGAGTTAAAAGAGAAAGAACGCAGCGCAGTTATTGAAAAGCTCCTGAATAAGATGAAGGCTGAAGAGGACCGCTTCAATCAGGTGACATTTTATACGCACACCACGGCGCCGCAATATGACGATATACGTTCATATATTATCCCATATATTGGACGAACGGATTCCGGTTATACCTATCTTTGCTGGTATTGTGATTACACTGGTGACGATTGGATATTTTGGGACACCATGACGTTTATTATAGACGGAACGAAGTATACGAAATCAGTTGGCTACAATGCCGTTGTGCGCGATAATGCTTGGGGAAACGTATGGGAAGTCTACAATGCAAATGTGAGCGATTCGGATATCCAACTTTTCCGAAGCATAGCAGCGTCGGAAGAAACAGAGGTGCGTTTCAGTGGGAAATACGTCTATGATATGACGATCTCCGCAAAAGACAAGCAAGCGATTGCCGATGTGCTTGCCCTCTACGACGCGTGGACGGAGAAAATCTGAAATGAAAGAGTTTATTCGTCTGAATGCGGCGGTTCTTTTGACCGCGATCCTGTTTTGCTCCTGCGGCGAGGTGAAGATCGAGAGCATCACGCTCTCAAAAAATGCGGCAGAGCTGAAAGAAGGGGAGAGCGTAACGCTTTCCACCGTCATTGCGCCGGAGAACGCAACGGAGAGCTACGGCTGGAAATCCGCGGACGAAAGCGTTGCAACGGTGGATGAGAACGGTGTGGTGACGGCAGTTGCGCCGGGGAATACGAACATTCTTGCGGTATCCGAGAGCGGCAAAACAGCGGCCTGCTCCGTCACGGTTGCCGCGCCGACGGCGTATGAACTGCTCAACGATGCGGAGCGGGAGCTGTTCGACTACATGACCGGCACCATGCTGGAGAGCTTTTATAATGCCTCTGCGGTGCGCATTCGGAAGATATATAATGATCCCGCCGGCATTAACCCGGCACAAGACATAATCGTGGATTTGGAAGGAACAAACAGACTGGGCGGAACGGTCCATAAACTGTATGGGATACTCCGCTTTGAAAATCAAATGTTTCATTTGCCGTGCGGAGACGGAGAGATCGATTTGAGCCAGCCCATGCCCACGGACGTAATGGATCCCGCAAAGATCAACGCTGCGCTGGCGGAGTACTGGAGCAACGTTGGAATGCATGGCTAAAAGCTAAAACCGACTCTCCCTCCGTTTCGGCGCAAAGCGCCACACGGAGGGAGAGAAGCCCCACCTGTTGGATGTTTGTCCAACGGGCGGGGCTTTTGCTTTACTCTTCTTTTTTGTTTTCGTCCGGTTCGCTCTTCGCTTCCGCGTTCTCGGCGGGGGCGGCGGGCGGTTCGGCGTTGTTTGCCGCGTCCTTGAGAAGCTCGGCCTCCTTCTGCTTCACGGCGTCGGATTTCTCCGGCAGCGGGGGCATGCATTTGTGATCGCAGAAATAGCGGAAGTCGTCGCCGTCGATCGTCTCGTTGATGAGCAGGTACTCCGCGAGCGCAACGAGCACGTCGGCATGGGCGCGGAGGATCTCCTCGCACTTGAGCGCGGCCTCGTCAAAGATGCGCTTGACCTCTTCGTCGATGATGGCGGCGGTCTCCTCGGAATAGCTCTTCGTCTGGCCGAAGTCGCGGCCGATGAAGATGCTGTGTCCCGAAGAATCGAAGCTGATGGGGCCGAGACGGTCGCTCATGCCGTACACGGTGACCATGTTGCGCACGATCTGCGTCGCCTGCTGGATATCGCCGGATGCGCCGGTGGAGATATCGTCAAGGAAGATCTTTTCGGCAATGCGTCCGCCGAGCGCCACAACGATGTTCTCAAACATCTCGCTGCGCGAGCGGAAGCTCTTGTCATCCTGCGGGCGGAAGAGCGTGAAGCCGCCGGCCTGTCCGCGGGGGATGATGGTGATATACTGCACGGGATCGACGTGCTCAAGATAGTGCGCGGCGATGGCGTGGCCGGATTCGTGGTATGCGGTCAGGCGGCGATCCTTTTCGGTGATAACGCGGGACTTTTTCTCCGGCCCCATGGACACCTTGAGGATGGCGTCGTCGATATCCTTCTGCATGATGAACCGGCGCTTGCGGCGCACCGCGAGCAGCGCGGCCTCGTTGAGCACGTTCTCCAGGTCCGCGCCGGAGAAGCCGGGCGTTCCCTTGGCGATGTCGTGCAGATCGACGTCCTCGCCGAGCGGCTTGCCGCGGGCGTGGACCTTCAGAATGTCGGTACGGCCCTTGATATCGGGCAGGCCGACGTACACCTGCCGGTCGAAGCGGCCGGGGCGGAGGAGCGCGTTATCGAGAATGTCGGCGCGGTTTGTCGCCGCCATGACGATGACGCCCTGATTATCGTTGAAGCCGTCCATTTCGACGAGCAGCTGGTTGAGCGTCTGCTCGCGCTCGTCGTGACCGCCGCCGAGACCGGAGCCGCGCTGACGGCCGACGGCGTCGATCTCGTCGATGAACACGATGGCGGGGGCGACCTTCTTGGCCTGCTCGAACAGGTCGCGGACGCGGCTCGCGCCGACGCCGACGTACAGCTCGACGAAATCGGAGCCGGAGATGGACAGAAACTCGACGCCCGCCTCGCCGGCGACCGCCTTGGCGAGCAGCGTTTTGCCCGTGCCCGGAGGACCGACGAGCAGCACGCCCTTGGGGATGCGCGCGCCCATCTGGGAATACGCCGCGGGATTTTTCAGATATTCGACGATCTCCTGCAGCTCTTCCTTTTCCTCATCGGCGCCCGCAACGTCGGCAAACGTCTTTTTCTGCTTTTCCTCGCTGCCGAGACGGGTGCGCGCCTTGGAGAACTTCATAACGCCGCCGGCGCCGCCGCCCTGTGCCGAGCGCATCATGGAGTACCAGAGAACGCCCATGATGGCGAAGATGATGAGATACGGCACAAAGCTCAGCCACCAGGCCGCCTCCCACGCGGGCGGATAGTCGTACTCGGTGAGAATGCCTTCGGCCTTCTGCTCCTGCACGAGATCGTTGAGATCGTTGTAGAAGATGCTGAAGCTGCCGCACTCGTACGAATACTTCGTCTGCCCCTTGTAGGCGGAGCGCAGCTGCATGGTGAGATTGCCGTCGGTGTCGATGGTGAAGGATTCGACCTGCTTTGTCTTAAAAAGCTCGATGACCTCGGAGTAGACAAGCGATTCCTTCGCGGTGCTTCTCGTCATGGAATAGATCGTGCCGAGCAGCAGCATGAGGATCAATACGAGAAAACCGATCTGACGGGTCTTGTTGGGGGAGGGTCGGTTGTTCAAAAACTGTCACTTCCTTTTCTGCCGTCCCGCCGGACGGCGCGGACAATAATTTATATATAAATCAGAGATTTATTCGTAGATATCCGGCTTGAGAATGCCGATAAACGGGAGATTGCGGTATTTCTCCGCATAGTCCAGACCGTAGCCGACGACAAAGGCGTCCGGCACGGTAAAGCCGACGTACTTTGCCTGCACATCGGCGCGGCGGCGCGCGGGCTTATCGAGGAGCGTTGCGATGCAGATGGAGCTCGGGTTGCGGTTCCGGAGGTACTTTGTGAGATAGCTGAGCGTGACGCCGGAGTCAAGAATGTCCTCCACAATGATCACGTCGCGGTTTTCGATGTCCTGGCTGAGATCCTTGTTGATCTTCACCGCGCCCGTGGTGGAGGTGCCGTTCCCGTAGGACGAAACGGCCATGAAGTCCACGCTGCCGGGGATCGTCACTTCGCGGAACAGATCCGCCATAAAAATGAAGCAGCCCTTCAATACGCCGACGAACAGCGGCTCTTTCCCGGCGTAATCGCGGGAGATCTCCGCGCCGAGCTCGCGGACGCGCGCATGGATCTGCTCCTCACTGAGCAGTATGGACGCAATATCTTCTCTCATTCTCTCTCTTCCTCCGAAATCGGCAAAATGGTGACTTTACAGAATTCTTCCTGCGGCGCGGGGAAAGCTCTCTCACTCTGCCCGACGCCGTAAACGGCCAAAACGCCCGCCCCGTCGCGCAAAACCGGAACGGCGGCGCGCTGCGAGACCGGAATGCCCGCCTCGCCGAGCAGCTTGCTCACCGAGCGCGTGCCGCCGCGGCGGCGCAGGACGATCGTATCTCCCGCGGCGCGGGACGCAACGGTCAGTTTACCACATATATTGGCATATGAAAAGCAAAAAGTGTTGAACGAAGTTTGAATTTCTGTCCCCGCGGGGCAAAGCTCGCACAAAATTTGCCACCGCCCGGGGTAAAGGAGCGTTTCTCCGGGCAGAAGCGCGCGCTCTTCGAGCGGCGGCGCGTTCCCTTCGTCGGGCCGGAGTCGCCCAAGCTCCCGCCGGATGCGCCGTCCCGGCAGCTCGAGCACGCCGTCGCCGGGGAGCGCGGCAAAGCGCAGCAGCGCGTCGAACCGCTCGCGCGACAGCTCCCCGCCGAGCCAGCGCGCAAGAGCGCGCCGCGCAACGGGCCGCGGCAGCGCGCAAAGCTCCTTTGCGGGGATCGCGCCGCCCCAGCGGGCGAGCCTTTCCTCCGCAAGCGACGCGAGAAACGCCTCGTCCTCGGCGAGCGTTTCGCTCATGCGCACGATGCCGGCCGCCGCGCCTGGATGGACGCTCTCAAGCATCGGGAGCACATCGCGCCGGACGCGGTTCCGCGCGGCGTCCGGCTCCGCGTTCGTGGAGTCCTCCACATGGGGGATGTTGTGCGCGGCGAGATATTCCTCGATGTCGCGCCGCGGCGTCTGCAAAAGCGGGCGGACGATTTTGCCGCGCCGCGCGGGAATCCCGGCGAGCCCGCGCAGCCCCGTGCCGCGCGCCATGCGGAAGAGAATGGTCTCCGCGTTATCGTTTAAGTTGTGCGCCGTGGCGACGACGTCCGCGCCCTGCTCCTGCGCGGTGCGCTCGAGAAAGGCGTAGCGCAGCTCCCGGGCTGCGGTTTCGATGCTCAAACCGTTCTCCGCGGCATACGCCGGAACGTCACCCCGGCCAAGGAAGAACGGGACGCCCCATTCTTCGCAGAGCGCTTCGACAAACGCGGCGTCCCGCGCGCTCTCCGCGCCGCGGATGCCGTGATCGAAGTGGGCGCAGAGCGCCGTCACATCGCCGAGCCGCCGCACGAGATCGAGCAGACACACCGAGTCCGCCCCGCCGGATACGGCGCACAGCACCGTGCATCCCGTCGGAAGCAGGGCGCGGTCGAGCACCGGTTCACTCATTGTGCCAGCGGTCGGCGTCGCGGAACGTTGTGAACTCGCCCTGCCACTGGAGATTGTCCTTGCCGGTCTCGCCGTGGCGGTTTTTGAGTACGATCAGCTCCGTGAGATTCGGGTTTTCGACCTCCTGGTTGTAATAGCCCTCGCGGTAGATGCCCATGACGATGTCGGCGTCCTGCTCAATCGAGCCGGACTCGCGCAGGTCCGAGAGCATCGGGCGCTTGTCCTGGCGCTGCTCGTTCGCGCGCGAGAGCTGCGAAAGGCACAGCACCGGCACATTCAGCTCCTTCGCCATGATCTTCATCATACGCGAAATATCGCTGACGGCCTGCTGGCGGCTCTCGTTCGCCCAGTTGTTTTTGCTGCCGGAGCCCTGCATGAGCTGAAGGTAGTCGATCATCACAAGGCCGAGATTGCCGAGCCTGCGGCACTGCGCGTTCATCTCCGCAACGGTGAGCGTCGGGTTGTCGTTTACGAGAATATCGAGCGAGGACACCGCGGCGCAGGCGTGCGCCGTGCGCTTCCACTCGTCCATCGAAAGATTGCCCGTGAGAAGATTCCCGAGCGGGACCTCGCCCTCGCGGGAGAGAAAGCGCGTCACAAGCTGCTCACGGCTCATTTCCAGCGAGAAGATGGCGACGGTCTTTCCCGTGGCCTTCGCGGCGTTCAGACAGATGTTGAGGCCGATGCTTGTTTTGCCCATGCCGGGGCGCGCGGCGACGAGGATAAAGTCGCCCTTGTTCATGCCCATGATGCGGCGGTCCACATCCCGGAAGCCGGTCGGAATGCCGGGGATCGGCTGACCGGAGGCGGCAAGCTCCGAAAGATTGGAATAGACGCTGTTCACGACCTGCGATACCGGCATGAGCCCGCCGACAACGCGGTCCTGCCGGAGCGCATAGATCTTCTTTTCGCAGAGATCGAGCACATCCCCGGCCTCGCCTGCGCCGGAGGACGCGGCTTCGACCGTCTCCTCGCACACGGCGATCACGTTGCGGAGCAGCGCCTGATCGCGCACAATGGCGGCGTATTTCAGGACATTTGCCGCCGTGGGCGTCAGACGCATCAGCTCACGGATATACTGCTGCGAGTTCTCGTCATGGTAAACGCCGCGTACCTTCATTTCATCGAGCACCGTCACCGGGTCGATGGGCTTGGCGAAGGTGAACATGGAGAAGATCGTTTCAAAGATCTCCCGGTTCTGCGGCAGATAGAAATCCGCGCCGCGCACCGCCGTCATGACGTCCGGCAGGCAGGACGGGTCGATCAGGCACGAGCCGAGCACCGCCTGTTCCGCCTCCGCGGACCAGGGCACCCGCCGTCCGAGCAGTTCTTCCATCCGCTCTTACTTTTCGATGACGAGCAGCTGCACGGTGCCGTCGATGCCGTAGCCGAATTTGCACTTGACTTCATAGCTGCCGAAGCTCTTGATCGGCTCGGACTGCACGATGCGGTTCTTCTCGATGGAAACGCCGTGCTGCTCGCGCAGCGCGTCCACGATCTCCTGCGAGGTGACGCTGCCGAAGAGACGCCCGTTCGCGCCGGCCTTGGCGCGCACCGTGACGATCACGTCCCGGAGCTTTGCGGCGGCTTCCTCGGCCTCTTGGGTTCCCTTGCTGAGCAGGGCAATGCCCGCCACCACCGCTATCATGCCGATTCCCACGATAACGGAGAACGGTTCGTCCCATACGACGATGCCGACGAGCGTGGTCAAAAGGGTGCCGACGCCGCCCCAAATGCCGTAGGCCATCCCCAGGCTCAAATGTTTCAACGCAAGCGTCAACAGCGCAAACGAGATGATGTAGCACGCAGCGGTGGCAAGGCCGAACACCGGATGGGTGAAGCCGTCGGACATCTTCATGAACGTGGTGCCGAACACCTCGGACACGATGGCGAACGACAGCTGGATGATCGGTGCGCTCTTCACCTTACATCGCCCCCAATCGCAAACACGCCACGCCGACGATGATGAGCGCAACGCCCGCGATCTTCTCTTTCCACACGATGCGGCTGACCACGGCCGTCAGCGCCACCGCCGCGCTCGTCCAAATCGCGTACGCCAAGCCCAAGGGCAGAGACGCGAACACGTGCGAAAGCGCGTAAAACGACACAGCGTAGCCCACCGCGATGCCGAGGATGGGAAGCTTGCGGCGGAAACCGTCGGAGAGCTTCATGCACGTGTCGCCGAACACCTCGAAGAGCACTGACAAACCTAGGAGCGCATACGGGCTCATTGCTGTACCTCTTCCTGGAACGTTTTCGCGTACTGCTTGATCACCCTGATGAACAGCTCGCCCTCCTCGACGCCGATCGCGCCCGCGGCCTTCAGCTCAAGCTCGCGCATGCTCTCGACGGGCAGGCGCCATTGCTCGCGTCCCTCATCGGTGAGCGCCATGATCCGCTCGCGCTTGTCTGCCTGGCCTGCGTGCGCAACCACGACATCGCGCGCCGCCAAGCGCTTGCAGATAGCGCTAATCGTCTGCTTGCCCATGTCGCACACCTCGCAGATCGATCGCTGCGAAAGGCCTTCGGGCTCATCCCACAGGGCGTCCACAACGTATAGCTCGCTGGTGTCGACCCCCATCTTCTTGGCGAACGTGCCGTACGCGACCGACACGTCGCGCCAGCAATCCCACATCTCCTTCGAGAATTCCTCCGACAGCATCTTGCCTCCATTCTGATTGGTCTACTGGTTGACTATTGTAGTCTACTGGTGGACTTTTCCCATCCACCCGCACGGAATCCACACGAGATGTCAGGGGCCCATTGGCGCTAGCCGCGCCGCCCCATCTAGAGGATTCGTCCGGACGGCTCTCATTCAAAGAACATCAACAGTAAAAAATCCATCAACGATCAGCATACATCGCCGAAATTTACTCGAAAAAATGCGGGAACACGATACAATTTAAACTTCAGGCAAACAGGCCGTTTGGCCGCAATCAATCAGATTATCCGCCAGCCGTTCGACATGCGCTAGAGGGGGGTTAATGCACATGAACATCAAGGAGCTTGTGCCGGAAAAGGTGGAGTCGGAGATCAACTCGCCCGACCACCCGACCCGCAGGTTCGTCGGCTTCGCTTTGCTGCTCGCATGGCACTACAACCTATGGTTCCTGTACGACTCGTTCGTCGGAGCGCAGCTGCTCGACGATTGCGTAACGCAGTCGTGGTTGATCGCCCTCGTCTCCGCCGCGGTCTCGTTCATCGTTATCGCCTTTGCCCTAGGCAGGAAGCACCGCCTTTGCAATATCCCCTGAATGCTCTGGATCGCTACCGCCGCAGCGGTCATATCGACGCTTGCGCTCACCTTGTTCGCGTTCTCGTTCCCCACCGACGCTATCGCCTATGCACTCGCAGCCGTAATCGGCGCCTCGAACGCGCTGCTTTGGATTATGTGGGGCGAGCTGTACTCGCGCACCAAGACGTCGTTCTCCGTTTCCTATATCGGCACCACCGTCGGCCTGGTCACGCTGGTGTGCTCGCTGATCTGCTTTGTCCTCCCCACCGGCATCTCCTCGGTGCTCATCGCGCTCATGCCGCTTGCCGCAGGCCTGCTGTTCGCGCGCGGCGCCACCATCGCCAAGGACATGCCCTACCCCACGCTGCTGCCGAAAAGCACCGCGAACCGCGCCCTGAAGCCCATGATCGTGGTGTGCGGCACCACGTTCGTCGCATCGGTGGCCTGTTATTTCCTAGTTGCCATCATCCCGTGGGAGAACCTGCCGTACGGCGAGTACGCCTTCACGTTCGGCTCCATCGGCGGCGCAACCCTGCTGTGCATCATCGGCGTGATATGCGGCCTGACCAACGATCGGCTGAACATCTACAGGACCTTCCCCTGGCTTATCATCATCGCCATCATTTCGTTCGCGTTGTTCCTGATGGGCGAGCGGTTCTTCGTCCCCTCGTTCTTCATCGTGCTGGCGGCTGTGTCCATCTTCGAGGTGCTGCTGATCATGTACTTCGGCGTGCTGGGGGTGAAGGGCTACGTGCCCATCGGCTTCGCGTTCGGCTTCAGCGGGGCGTTCATCCGCCTGGGCATCGCCGTGGGCAACGCCATCGCGCTGTACTACGAGGCGAACCCTGCCTTCGCCAAGGTGGCAACCGATCCCACGTCGCTGATATTCGTGTGCATCCTTGCCGCCGTCATCATCCCGCT
>OLSB01002941.1_pt1 | contig 13158 bp, 13 predicted proteins | sample 1672071 | NCBI WGS metagenome assembly OLSB01 (sample SAMEA3136642, study PRJEB25190) | human gut metagenome | biome: human gut; feature: human-associated habitat; material: faeces | place: Austria | collected 2013 | reverse complement strand
GCGAGGGTGCTTGCACCCGTGGCAATCTCGCAGAATTGTTTTGAAATTTCGATAAATTTCGGCAAATTCGAAGCATTTCACATGAGATTGCCACGTCGCTTCGCTCCTCGCAATGACACGAAAAAGGCTTTTCGACACGCCGGCAATAAGCCCGTGCGAATGTCGTCTTTACGGCAAAAAATAAATCGCAAACAAAAAATTAGGAGGAAAAAGCAATGACCAAGAAAAAAGTAATTCTCAGCATCTGTGCGCTCGTTCTTGTCTGCGTGATCTCTGTCAGCGGAACGCTCGCATATCTCACCGCGCGATCCGATTCCGTTACCAACACCTTCACAGCCGCCGGTACCAAACTTGCGGAAGAGTTTACACTTGACGAGTCTAAGGCAAATCCGGGTAAAACACCCGGCGCCTATGAGCTTAATGAGGAAGAGCGTGTGCAGAGAAATGAGTACGCAGTGCTCCCCGGTACGACGGTCAAAAAGGACCCGACGATCCATATCACCGGCAGAACCGACGTTCCCGCCTACCTTTATGTTGAGGTTCTCGATAGGACCAAGCAAGGCATTGAATATTCGCTGCTTAAACACTGGGAGGTACTCGATGGTGTCATGGGTTTGAATGGTGGTACCGTGTACGCTTATATCGGTGAACCGACTGATGGAGATGTCTACATTTTGAATAACAATCAGGTCAGTGTTGCGTCCAATTTTGAATCCCAAGGGGAAATCGAATTGACTTTCTATGCTTACATGGCACAGGCATCGCTGGGTGCTGCCCCCTATGCCGATAAAGCGGAGGTCTTTAAGGCTGCTTTCCTGAATAACTGATCGGTTCATATTATTTCTGAAAAGGAGATTTTACCATGAACAAGCGCAGAATTCTTGTAGTATCTCTCGCTGTCTGCCTGATCGCGATTCTGGCGTTCACCTCGATCGCAGTCTTTACCGACAGCAAGACGGTCACCAACGTCTTTAAGGCGACCTCCGGCGACGGTCCTACCCCTCCGCAGCCTGAGGACATCTTCGGTGTGAAGCTCTATGAGACCGACATCACCAAGAATGAGGGCATCACCACCAAGGGCAACACCTACGAGGAGATTCTTCCCGCGCAGAGGCTGACGAAGGACCCCACCGTTGAGAACACCGGCATCCATCCGGAGTACGTCCGCCTGATTGTCACCGTTGACAACGCCGCTGCTTGGCAGGCTGCTTGTGCGAGGCACAAGATCACCGACCTTGCGACGATCTTCAACGGCTTTAACAAGGACTGGGAGCGCAAGAGCGAGTATGTCGATGAAAAGAACGACACCCTGACCTATGTCTACTACCTGAACACCGAGCTGGCGCCGAAGGCTACCTCCACACTGTTTGAGTCCGTGACCATCCCCGCCGACTTTGACGTTGACGATATGGTTTCGCTGGCTTCGTTCAACCTGACCGTTGAGGCGCAGGCGATCCAGAGCGAGCACATCGGCTGCGACAACGCATTCGACGCTTTCGCAAAGTACTGGGATTGACCCTTTTCGACCCGACTCCCCCAAACGGGGGAGTCGGGCATACGGATATATTCGGCAATGCTCCGAATGTATCCGTATGCCCGAATGAAACGGAGGGAACGGGGCAAGGGACCGATCTCTCGGGAGTTCGGCAGCACGTTTTACCTCCCTCTGATGAGGGAGGTGGCAAAACCGTAGGTTTTGACGGAGGGAGAGAAAGCCTGAAATATTGCAATCTTTCCGAGATGATACGGAAACTGCTTGGTTTTTCTCTCCCTCAGTCAGCTTCGCTGACAGCTCCCTCGTCAGAGGGAGCCCAGCGTGTCGAAAAACCCTTTTCGGCACGCTGACAGACTGCGAAAAAGTTCGGAAGACAAGCAACTCACACCCGTCGGCGTACATAGGTACGGTAGGGCGTGAGTTGCGCAGTAAGTCAAAATCCTTGCGAAGCAAGCCTGTTTTTGACTATAAAGTTCGGAATTCTCCGTTTTTGCAAATCAAAACGCAGAGAACAAAACCCCATAAATTGTTAACCGATTTTGACGATTACGGACTTTTTTGACAGTCTGAGCTCCCTCGTCAGAGGGAGCCGTTGATGGCTGCGACTTCGCGATGGCGGACTTGAGCTTTGACAGTTAGGGAGGGACGGTTATGGAACTGGCGCTTTATCTCGCCGGCGGCACGGTGCTGATGATCGGCGTGATGCTTCTGTGCAACGTAAGCTACAAGCTTCATAAAGGAAAGACCGTGCTTTGCGCCGTTCTGCTCACCGTTTGCGGATTTCTCGGCACGAAGCTGATGTACCTGATCGAAAACGGCGATTTCGGCGGCCAATCCTTCTTCGGCGCGATCTTCTTCACGCCGCTGCTGATGCTGCTCGTCGCGAAGCTTCTGAAGCTTCCTGCCGCCTCGGTGCTGGATCTCTCCGCGCCTGCCGAAAGCGTGATGCTGGCGCTGATGAAGGTGCCGTGTCTCCTGACCGGCTGCTGCGAGGGCAGGGTGCTCACCACGAACCCCTACGGCGCGGAGGTGCGTTTCCCCAGTCAGATCGTCGAGTGTGCCGTTGCGCTGCTGCTCGCGCTGCTGCTCTATTGGCTGAGCGGCAAGCCCACGCTGCGCGGCAAGCTGTATCCCCTCTTTATGGTGCTCTACGGCGCGACGCGTTTCGTGCTGAATCTTCTGCGCGAAACGACGCCCTTCCTGCTCGGACTCTCGGCAGGCTGCTTCTGGGCACTGATCTCCGTCGCGGTCGGACTTGTCATCCTTGGGTTTCCGCATCGCAAGGCGCTGGCGCGCACGCTGAAAACTCCTGCGGGAATCGGTCTTTGCCTCCTCATCGCCGCGACGGGGCTGTTCGTTTTGTTTATGCTCACGATGTCCTATGTCATGCTGGCGTGCAGCTTTGCCGTGCTTGCGATCGCCTGCGTCTGTTATTCCCGCGCGACCCGCTGAACGATCAATGATTTTCCGAAGGAATGGGTGAGTGTTGTGTATTATGTGATTCATGTCCTCGCGGCGACCTTGTTTGTCGTTTTCAATGTTTTTTACGGCAGACATTTTAACCTTGATAAGCGTACGGCTGCGGCGATCTCGCTGTTCGGTCTGATCACCTCCTACGGTACTCTGATCCTGCTGACGTGGATTTCTAACGGCTTTACAAAATTCGGCGCACAGAATGCCGTGCGTGTCTTCGCCGTCTATCCGCTCTACATTTGGCTCGCAACGAAGATTTTCCACAAGGATTACGAGACGCTTTCGGATTTCCTTGCGATCTGCCCGATGATTTTCTACGGCGTAGGGCACTATGCCTGCCTGATTCCCGGCTGCTGCGCCGGCTTCCGCTTTGTCGAAGGCTCGTTCCTTTACCGTGTCGCCTACGCGCTGACCGGAACGGATATGCTCCCGCAGCAGCTTATCGAGGCGACCGAGGCGCTGCTGATCGCACTGGTGGTTTATCTCGTCGCAAGAAGGAAAAACTTCAAGACCAACGGTAAAATGTTCTTTGTTATGCTGATCGCCTATGGCATCAGCCGTACGATTTTCGAATTCTTCCGCGATAACCATAAGCTGATCGCCTTCGGTAAGATGCCCGGCACCGTTGACGGTGTGTTCGGTATCTCCAATTTGGCGCTGTGGTCGATTGCAATGTTCATCGTCGGCGTTGTCGGCGTCTGTGTGTTGAATCGCAAGCACAAGAAAGCCACTACTGCGTAAGGGAGCGCTGTTGATATATGAAACGTAAATTACTGTGCATCTTCGGCATTGCCGCCCTCATTGCACTGCTGGCGGCAGGCAGCTATGCCAATTTCACCGCCCGCGGAACGACGGAGAACGTCATCACCGCCGGTGACGTCAAGCTGGAGCTGGTCGAGAAAACGGCGGACGGTACGGATTTCCCGTCGGAGGGCGTGGAGATTTTGCCCGGGCAGACGGTCAGCAAGATCGTCACGGTTAAAAACGTCGGCGGCAATCCGTTCTACTTGCGCGTGAAGCTCACCAAGCGGGTCGAGGATGCGCAGCTTTCGGCGGACGACTGTCTGCACATGGACATCAACGAGACGGACTGGGAATACCGCGACGGCTTCTATTACTATAAGAGCGCGCTTGCTCCCGGTGCCGTCACGACCCCGCTGTTTTCCGAGGTGCAGATCGACGTGAACAACGTTGACAATCGCTATCTCGGCAAGAATCTTATGCTCGATGTTGCGGTTTACGCCGTACAGAGCGCCAACAACGGTACCACCGTTTGGGATGCCGTCGGTTGGCCCGCAGGCTGAGGAGGGTGAACGATGAAAAGAAAATTCTCCTATAAAGCGTTACTGCTGGCGCTGCTGGCGCTGCTGATTTGTCTCAGCGCGGTTGTGCTCTCCGTCGCTTATCTGAAGCAGCAGACCGGCGCCGTGACCAATACCTTTGTCCGCGGCGAGGACCCCACACTGACCTATCGGCTGGTCTATGACCTCAACGGCGGCACCAGCGACCCGATCCCTACCGTAGTATACGAGGCGGAGGCTGCGGAGGAGCAGCACGACTTTCAAATTACGGGTGAAATTCCCGTACGCGGCGGCTATCGGTTCACCGGCTGGGCAAATTCTGCCGAAGCATTGGGACCGGATTACAGCGACGGAAGCACCGTAACCGTCACCAAAGACGCGCCGACAAAGACGCTCTATGCCGTTTGGGAAAAGGTCGATGACTTCGTCTTGGAATTCAAGAATACCCTTCCCGATGGTGTCAAGGACGCAAGCATTCAAAATATGCCCACGCGTATGACCGCCCAGTATGAAGGCTCCAGCCGACATACCTTCACGGTCGCCACTGTCCCGTATGATGCCAACGCCGATGAGACCGGTTTGACTTTCCTCGGCTGGACGACGGTGGAGGGCGGCTCGGTCGTCTATCCCGCCGCCGATGAGATCGACGTGACCGTTTCGCAGCAGTATACGGTGCTCTATGCCGTTTGGGGTTATGAGTATTTTGTAAAGTTTGACCGCAATCCGGGCGATGGTACGGTTGGGAAGCATAACCGCGCGGACGGAGCGCTTGTCAATGAGGACCCCGAGGATCAAATTATTCTCGCCAGCGACAGCAAGACTGTTTCGCCGTATCTGCTTTATGAATCAGGTGCATACAGCTATGTGCGGGAGAATTATCTGCTGGTCGGCTTCTCATCTGCGGCGGACGGTACGACGCCCGAGGAATACGTCACCGTGGCAAAGCCCGGACGCAATAACGCCAAGACGGTTTATGCCATTTGGGTACAGGGCAACTACGCGCTGATCTACGATGCCAACGGCGGCAGCAATGCACCCGCGACGCAGACGGCGACGGAAGGGGCAGAGAACTACACCTTTGCCATCAGCACGCAGCTTCCCGACAGGATGGAAGGCTCTAACGGTGTCTTCAAGGGTTGGGCGTACACTGCCGATGCGGAGGTACCGGACTTCATGTGGAACGGCAGCGCATTTATCCCCGCGTCGGTTAAGCTGGAGATCGACAAGCCCGTGCGCGTGCTCTACGCCGTTTGGGAGTATACCTATACGCTGACCTATCAGCGCGGTCTTGCCGATGCCGATTCCCCCATGCCTGAGAATCAGACGGTAACGAGCAGCAAGCCGACGTATACCTTCACCATTCCGAAGGAGCCGGTGCCTACCCGCGGCACGGAGTATCTGTTCCACTACTGGGCGGAGCAGGAGGAGCGTACAGAGGGCGAGTTCCGCTATTGCGATGTCGCCAACTATTTCGACAAGCTCACCCTGACGGCAACCAACCCGAGCGCCAAGCTGTATCCCCGTTTCCGTCCGGCGGATGGTTATACGCTGATATTCGTCAATACGGAGCTGCCCACAAAGAAGATGACCACCACCGAGTCCTTCGGCAGCTTTACCATCCCCGCGCAGACTCCGAGCTATACCAGCAAGCATTTCCTCGGTTGGGCGGATAAAGCACATTACGACAAACGCGAGATACAGTACCAGCCCGGTGACCTCATCCGCCTGAATCCGGACGTGGACGGACACACGCTGAGACTGTATGCCGTTACCCGCTCATACGACCAAGTGAGATTCTATGTTGACTATAACGGCGGTGTTAACAAACATGCTTCCAGCTGCGAAGATGACTGGACCTATCAAAGTTCCTACACAGACTATGAATATATTCCCTACGGTGCGACCAGACACAAGATTTCAAAGACCTTAACTGAGATGACCAGTCTCCCGCAGAAAACAAACTGTTCAATGCTCGGCGTTAACTATACGAACAACGGTACGGTCTCTGCAATTAAATTTGATCAGAAAGGACTGCTTTTATTCAAACGGTATACCGTTTCCGGAGTGGTTTTTGACTTGGAGCAAAATCAGGAATACACCGTCGTGGAAAATGATGACGGTTCTAAAAGCTACACGCTGAAGCTTTACCTTGTTTGGGCTCGTGACAGCGCTTATGACCATTATGAAGTTACCATTGATAAGAACTGTTCGGATGCCACAAACCTTACAAGCTACGACACTAAAAAAATAAGTCAAAGCTCCGGCGACTATGAGGCAATATTTAGTGCAACGGCGAAGGGCTCTATAAAGGGCAGCAGAACGGGCTATCGACTGGCTGCGCTTGCCTATGACGCAGCGGGGACAGAGATTTATTCGTATGTTTCAGAGGACGGCGCGCTGGATAAGAACATTATCGTTTCACAGGAAGATGCCCATGTTAAGAAAACCGATGGCGGTGGTACAGCCGGCGGCGATAGGTATAGGCTGACACTCTATGCAATTTGGGAACCGCAGCAGGTATTCCGGTTGACGCTGGACTATCATGGGGGTAGTTACTATAATTCTTCGAGCGGGAAATATGAGTATTCCGAAACCAAGACGGTGACCCGCCCGCCGGAGGAGACAGCCTACACATGGGATGCAAGCACGGCATACGACACATTTGACCGATACGGATACATCTTCAAGGGCTTTGCGTATTCCAAGGATGCGACCGGATTTCCTCATGCCCGGCTACAAATTCCCTGAGGGAATGACGGTTGATAAGGATGACCCGCATACGGTGAGCGGCACGGTCAACGGCGTTCCCTCTACAGAGCTGACACTGTATGCAGTGTGGGAAAAGCAGCAGGTTTTCATGTTAAAACAGGACTTCAACGGAGGCGTGTATAAATACTCCAGCGGTGGCACTGCAGAAACCATGACTGCTCAAGCTACTGTCGCGTTGGAATTGGATTCTTATACTTTCAGCAGTACGACGCCGACAGTGCCGACCCGTTCCGGCTATAGGCTGCTTGGCTACGCCTATACCAAAGAGGCAACTACCCCCAATTTCACTTGGGACGGTCAAAAGAGCTTTACTCCGGAAATTGAGGTAAGCAAATTGGATACGGATCCGGAGCATGAGATCAGCAAAAGTGTTACTACCGATGGGGTTGAGATTACCCAACTGACGGTGTATGCCGTGTGGGAGAAGGAGAAACAGTTCACGTTGAACCTTGACTCGAACGGCGGGAGCACTGTAAGTAATGAATCGAAGACATTTGAACTAAGCGTAACACAGGCAACATGGGAAGCGGGAACGACGATTGGGGCATCGACCCGTACCGGCTTCACGTTCTTGGGTTATGCGACAAGCAAGGATGCCACGGAGCCGGATTACCCCGTCAGGGATATTTACTATGACAGCAGCTCTAAGACGAACAGGGCATACTTGACGGAGGACATCACCTTTACCGATGAGCAGGAGGGCGTTATCCACAATAAGGATTCTGCCCCCGAGACGCATACGCTGACGCTCTATGCCGTTTGGAAGCCGATGCGCCGCTTTGCCGTGACGATCAACCAAAATGTCGGTACATCGCCTTCGGACTACACAACCTACAGCAGCATCTACTACGACAAGTCGGTGACGAGCGCCACGATTGCCCTTGACAGCGATAAAAACAGCGCTTTGGGTTCCTACTCCGGCTATAACTTAAAGGGCGCTGCGTATACGTCGGATGCAAAAGCAGTGAACTTTGTCGGCAACAGCTTCAATGTAGTTGTCGATACGGCGGATACGGAGCATGTAACCGTTACAACGGACAGCAACGGCGTGGAGACCGTGACCTTGAAGCTGTATGCGATCTGGAGCGTTAAGCTGAATTATACGGGCAAGGGGACCGGCTTGCCGAGCACGGTCGAGGTTATCAACCCGACGGCGGAAGAACGCGTTATTTCGATTGCCAAGGTACTGCCGAAGTACAACGAATTCCTCTTTGCGGGCTGGGCGACTTCGGGTGATCGGTTGACGCCTGCGTATGCCGCAACCGGCTATTACACCCCGCAGGGCAACGGCAGTGTGCTGCAAACGACGATAACGTTGGAGGGAAATACCACGCTGTATGCCGTTTGGATGCAGAAATATGTCCTCGGTTACAATGCAAACGGCGGCGACGAGAACACAACACCGCCGTACGAAAACGCGTTCGAAACTCTGAACGGCACTATGACCAATCACACCTTCGCCGTCGGTGCGGCAATTCCGACACATCCGGACGGTCTTACCTTCCTCGGCTGGTCGAAGGATCCGAATGCGACCGCGGCGACCTATCAGCCCGGCGGAACGATCCTTGTTAACGGCAATACCGACGGCAGCGAGACGGTAACGACGCTCTACGCCGTTTGGCAGGAGGACACGGGCGAGACGACAGCCGATGAGACGACCGAGACGGACGGACCGCTGCTTAACGGCAGCGGCTCCCCGACCTCGCCGAGCGAAAAGCTTGAATAGGATTTGGAGGGATCGGAATGAAACACACAATTCGCAGGACGTTCAGCCTGCTTTTGACGCTTGCTCTTATCCTTTCGACTCTCTGCGCCGTCAGCGCAAACGGCTCCGTCTCCTACCGCGGCAGCAGCGAGAAATTCGTTTTCAGCCCCGGCAGCGACGACCATCCGACCGACCTCTTTGACGCGTTCAAAAACGTGATGCCCGGCGACAGGCTGACGCAGAAAATCACCCTCAGCAACGATGCCTCCTACAACGTAAAGGTCAAGCTCTACGTTCGGGCGCTCGGCGCACAGAGCGGCGAGGATTTCCTCTCGCAGCTCCGCCTCTCCGTCCGTCAGGAGGGGAAAACGACGCTGTTCGACGCTGCGGCGGACGAAACGGCGGCGCTCAGCGATTGGGTGTACCTCGGGCTGCTGTATTCCGGCGGCTCGACGGAGCTTGATCTGACGCTTGACGTGCCGCTGACGCTGGACAATTCCTATCAGAACGCCGTCGGCGTTTTGGACTGGGAATTTATGGCGGTCGAATATCCCGTCGAGCCGAGCGACCCCCAGCCGCCCAAGACCGGCGCGGATTACATGATCGCGCCTGCCGTCTGCGTGCTGATCGCCGCCGCGCTCGTGCTCTTCCTCGTGACCAAACGGAAAAAGGAAGAACAAAGGGAAAATTAAGCAAAAATACGACCCGCGGATTCTGCGGGTCGTATTCTTTTCACAGAGAGGCGGGCTGAATATGAAAAAATCAACGAAGCGCGCGCTTCGGACGCTCGTTCAACTGCTCTGCATCGTTGTGATGCTTGCCGCGGCGGTTTGGATTGTTTTTCTCCTGCGGCAGGAGGACGAGAGCCGCAGCTATGCCGACAATTTGGCGCAGGAGGTCGTCCGCACCGTGTCCGTGGAGCCGTCTGCACAGCCACCGACCGCGCCGTCACCGACCGAGGAGGCGCCGCAGTTTGACGAGCTTAGCCCGATCTCCGTGGACTTTGATGCGCTCGACGGGACGGACATTGTTGCATGGCTCTATTGCGAGGAGCCGTCCGTCAGCTATGCGGTCGTGCAGGGAAAGGACAACGACGAGTACCTGCACGCCCTGCCCGACGGTCGGTACAGCTATGCGGGGACGCCCTTCATGGACTACCGCAACGCGTCTGATCTGACCGACCTGAACACGATCATCTACGGGCACAACATGAAGGACGACACCATGTTCAGCGCCTTCGTCAACTACAAGGAGCAGACATATTACGACGCACACCCGCAGATGTATTTGGTGACCCCGACGCACGCCTACCGTATTGAGCTGCTGGCGGGGTGCGTTACGGACGCGTCCTCCGCGCTCTACGAGCTGCCGGGTTCGGTGAAGGAGAAGGAGGAGCTGCTCGCCGATGCGCGGGAGAATTCGACCTTCCGCGCCGACATTACCGAGGAGGCGAACGACCGCTTGGTCACGCTGTCCACCTGCTCCTATGAATTTTCCGATGCCAGATTCGTCCTGATCGGGCGGCTGGTCGAGATCGGTATACAGCATTAGGAATCCGCAGCGCTCCTGCCGAGCGCTGCGTTCGTATTTTCTGCTTGTAATTCCGCGGGGGTACAGGTATAATAGTGGGGAAATTGAACGGAGGGATGCCCTTTGAAGCCGAATGTCCGCCTGATTTGCCGCACGGCGCTGCTGCTGGCGCTCTGCATCGCGGCGCAGTTTTTGAAAAATACCTCGGTCTATCTGACCGGACCTATCATCAATGCGATCCTGATTTTAGCGACGCTCTCCTGCGGACTTCTGAGCGGCGCAGCGCTGTCGGTTCTGACCCCGCTGACCTCATGGTGGATCAGCGGCAGCCCCGTTATGAGCGCATATCCGCTGATCGTGCCGTGCGTTATGGTCGGCAACCTGCTCCTTTGCCTGTTCGTATGGCTGTTCGGCGTACGTTTGGCGGCAAAGCTGCCGGAGACGCAGCGGCTGTCCCTGTCCGATGCGCAGTTCCGCTCCGGTATCGTGATCGCGTTGGTCGCGGCGGCGCTTTGGGGCAGCATCGGTATCGCCTTCCTTGCCTCGTTCGGCGAGCTGGTGCAGCTTGCGCTTGCCCCGCTGATGCTGGTGCTGCTGATTGCGCTGGGCGGCTGCGTTGCACTGTTTGCCGGACTTTGGGTGCTGGCGGCAAAGCTCCCGCGCTCGTGGACGCTGATCGCCGGACTGGTGTTCGGCTCGGTCGTCAAGGCGCTGTTCCTCTGGCTGAGCATTGCACGGGGCGTCCTGACGGGGACCTCCGCGCTGACCCCGCAGGTGATCGCCGTCGCAAAAACGACCTTCTCCGTCACGCAGCTTTTGACAGCCCTGCTCGGCTCGGCGCTTGCGTTCCTGCTGTGGCTGCCGCTGCGTAAAATTCTGAAAAAGGGGACGGCGCAATGAGAGTGCTTGCCATTGACTACGGCGACGTCCGCACCGGAATCGCCGTTTCCGACCTGTCCGGCACGATTGTCGGACAGACCGCGGTCATCCACAGCCGCAGCGCCGAAAAAACCGCCGCGCAGATCGCGCAGCTTGTGAAGGATACGGGTGCCGAGCGGCTGGTGATGGGCTTCCCGCGCAATATGGACGGCTCGGAGGGGCCGCGTGCCGCGCTGTATCGGGATTTTGCCGCCCTTGTCGAGCGGACGGTCGGGCAGCCCGTTGTCCTTTGGGACGAGCGCCGTACCACCGTCGAGGCGCATCAAATCCTCTCGGACTGTAACTATCACGGCAAAAAGCGGAAAAACACCGTCGATGCCGTCGCCGCCTCGCTGATTTTAGAGGGCTACCTGAATTATTTGAAGCGATAAAAATTTTGACCGCAGCGGAAAGCCTCCGCTGCGGTCGATTCTTTTTATGCGTTCTTGTGCTTTCCGAACAGCTCGCGGATGCCGACAAGCAGCAAAAATCCGCCGAACAGCCGCCGCAGGAGGGCGGTATCCAGCCCCGTTGCGAGCCAAGCCGTAAGTCCCGCCGTCGCGCAGCCGGGCAGCGCCGCCCAAAGGACAGTTTTCCATCGGATGAGGCGGTTTTTCGCATGGAGCAGGAGCGCAGTCAGCGCGGTCGGGAGGAAATACAGGAGGTTGATGCCCTGCGCCTGCACCTGCTCCATCCCCTGCACGGCGGTCATCCAAACCATCAGCGCCGTTCCGCCGCCGATCCCAAGCCCCGAGAGCACACCGCAGACCAGCCCTGCCAGCGCCGCAATCATTGCAGCACCAGCCGCAGCCCGCCCCAAAGAATCAAAACGCCCATCACGCGGTGCAGGAGCTTTGTCGGCAGCCGCTTGAGCAGCAGTCCCGCCATAATGCCGCCGATCGCGCCGCCGATGAGGTACGGGACGGCTTCTGCCGTAAACGCACCGCCGCGCTGCAGATAGACCAGCACGGAGACAAGGCTCAGCGGCAGGATGATGCACACGGACGAGGCAAACCGTTCCCGCGGCTCAAGGTCGGTCAGGCGCTCCAACAGCGGCAGCAGGAGCATCCCGCCGCCCGCACCGAACAGACCGTTTGCCAGCCCTGCCGCCGCGCCTGCCAACGCCGCACCGTAGTTTTTCCGCATCGCTTTTCTCCCCAATCGTTCCGTTTGCGGTTATTTTTTCCCGCTTTGCCGCAGAGTATACGGCGGGCATATTCGTCCCGCGCGGAGAATATACTCTCCCATAAGACGTTGAACGAGGTGGGACAATGGAACAAAACGCAAATCAGATCGTGCTGACCGGCGCGCTTGCCGGAATTCCGCAGTATTCGCACAGCAACCATGGCAAGAGCTTTTTTTCCTTTCCGCTGGAGGTAACGCGGCTGTCCGGCGCGGTCGATCGGCTGCAAATATTGGCGTCCGAGGAGGTGCTACGGCAAACGGCGGCAGAGGAGGGGGACGGATTACATATCACGGGACAGATCCGCTCGTATAATAATCGCCAAAACACCGGTCGGAGGTTGGTCATTTCCGTGCTGGCGGAGACGCTGGAGGTCACGGATGAGCCGCACGACAATCAGGTCACGCTGTGCGGAACGCTCTGCAAGGAGCCGATCTATCGCCGTACACCGCTCGGACGCGAGATCTGCGACGTGATGCTGGCGGTAAACCGTCCGTATCGCCGTGCGGATTATCTGCCGTGCATTTTGTGGGGGCGGTGTGCGCAGGAGGCAGCCGAGGCGCACGTCGGCGCGGTGCTGTCGCTGACCGGCAGACTGCAAAGCCGCAATTATATCAAAATGCTCGACGGCGTGCCGGAGGAACGCACTGCCTATGAGATTTCCGCGATTACCGCAACATTTGAAGCCCCGCCCGAGGTGTAAACGGACACACCAAGCGCGTGATGCAGGGGCGTGAGTTGCGCAGTAAGTCAAAATCCTTGCGAAGCAAGCATTTTTTGCACC
>OLSB01002938.1_pt1 | contig 13170 bp, 12 predicted proteins | sample 1672071 | NCBI WGS metagenome assembly OLSB01 (sample SAMEA3136642, study PRJEB25190) | human gut metagenome | biome: human gut; feature: human-associated habitat; material: faeces | place: Austria | collected 2013 | reverse complement strand
CCCTTCAACAGCAGAGAAAGATGGAGCGAGGGATGCGAGCCCAACGCCAGAAGGTTAAACTTCTTCAGGAAGGCGACGCGGATCCGAATGACGTCATCCTTGCAAAAGCAAAATATCAGGGGCAGATGCAGGCTTACAAAGATTTCTCTGAAAAAATGAAACTTCCGGAACAGAAAGAACGGATCATGCAGGACGGACTGCGGGGACATTTCATGCCGACAAAGGCAGAACTTAAGAAAATAGCTCCTCCAACATTGAAAAATGCAGCTGGGCAGGATATAATCGAAGTTAAGAAGGCTTCTTTAACAGCAGAACCGAATAGCATTACGCAGGTGATCAAAAAGAAGGGTGGCATTGAAAGGAATTATTATGATGACACTGGCAGACAATATAAGCAGATTAGCAATAATAATCACGGAAATGCTAAACAGCATCCATATGGCAAAAATGGAGAGCATGCACATGATTATGTGTATGAAGACGGAAAACTGATTGACCGTCCAACTAGAGACTTGACTGAGAATGAGAGAAAGGAGAATCAGGATATATTATGACAGCAAAAGAGCTTCGGGACAGGATAGAGAGTTTGTGTACGCATGTCTTGTTTGATTATAATGGAAAAGAGTGCGGGGTAGATCCCTTTAATGCAAAGCATTTTGATGTATGGTGCGGCGATAAATTTATGGAAGCCCACAGTATAGACGAAGTGATGCAGTCCCCTTTCTTTGAAGGGAAAGCTTTGGAGGACATCGTAGATCAGCTTGAAAATGTAGAATTATAACCACCGTCAGAAATGACAGGTGGTATTTTTATACCCATTTTAAGCAGTTGCGCCAGCGCAATAAAAAGATAACCAGAACTTCTCGGAACTGTCTGTTAAACAGCAGGTGAGCACACAGAGAAATCTGAGGTGCTATTTTTATGCTTTTCGTCAGCTGATCAGACGTAAAATAGTCGGATGATCGTGGCTCACACACGTAAACCAAGAGTAGAAAGAGAGATAAAAGAATGAAAAGAGAAGATTTAACAGCAAAAGGACTTACAACAGAACAGATTGATTTTGTTATGGCGGAATATGGAAAGGAAATCAATCCTTTAAAGGCAGAGAGAGATTCTTACAAGAATCAGCACAGGCTTCTTTGAAGGCTATGGAGGGAATTGATGCAGCGGCTCTTCAGACGAAGGTTACTAACCTGACAGCACAGCTTCAGGGCAAGGATACTGAGATTGCAAAGATCAAAGCTGATTATGAGTTTGATGCCTCTGTGAAAGAAGCCATCCGCAAGGCATCTGGCCGAAACGAAAAGGCGATCATGGCTCTTTTAGATACAGATACCCTGAAAGCGTCCAAAAACCAGGCTCAGGATATCGAGACAGCAATTGCAGATCTGAAGAAGGAGAATGATTATCTGTTCCAGCAGCCGTCCACGATTCCGCGGGTGGTATCTTCAACCACAGGAATCAATAACGATGCACAGACTAAAAAAGAGCAGGCAAATGAGGCACTGAGAAGTCTGCTCGGAAAAGGAGAGTAAAGAATGGCAGTAAATATTACAAACAGAGCTGACGCAGAGGCGATCATCCGTGAACAGATTGTATCCAATATTTTTCAGGATGCACCGAAAAACTCTGTATTTATGGGGATGGCAAAAAAACTTCCGAACATGACCAGTAACCAGACCAGAATCCGCGTGTTGGATTTCCTTCCAACCGCATACTGGGTAGATGGTGATACCGGAATGAAACAGACTACCAGACAGGCCTGGGATAATGTGTACCTCACAGCAGGAGAACTTGCAGTTATCGTACCTATTCCGGATGCAGTTATTTCCGATGCGGAATTTGATATTTTTGGTGAGATCACACCACGTATCATGGAAGCAATCGGGCAGAAAGTAGATGCAGCAGTTATTTTTGGTGACAATCGCCCAAGAGAATGGCAGGCAGATCTTATCACCCTGGCGAGACAGGCAGGAAATAATGTATCACCTGCAGCCGGAAAAGATTATTATGATCTGATCCTTGGTGAAAATGGTGTATTTGCCAAAGTGGAAGATGATGGATTTGGCGTATCTGGAGCAATTGCGGCAATGACCTTTAAATCAAAACTCCGTGGACTGCGCGATACTACAGGTCAGCCGATCTTCAAGAATAATATGCAGGAAGTGTCAAGATATACATTAGATGGAGCACCGATTACATTTCCTGAGAACGGTGGATTTTATCCGGATATCGCACAGCTGGTAGTTGGCGATTTTAGCCAGGCGGTATATTCCATCAGACAGGATGTTACGGTGAAAATCTTGGATCAGGGTGTAATTCAGGACCCGGCCACAAAAGAGATCGTATATAACCTTGCACAGCAGGATATGACCGCAATCCGAATTGTATTCCGTATGGGATGGGCACTTCCAAACCCGGCAACACGTATGAATGAAGACCGTACAGGATGTGCGTTTGCTTACCTGGAACCAGGAACACCACTTACAACCCAGAAAGTTACATTTACAGTGACTGAGGGAAGTGATGCAAGTAAAGGAACCCGCATCAATGTGGATGGAGCAATCCTTATTACTGATGATAACGGAAAGGCAGAGTTTAATCTCCGTGCGGGATCATACACTGCGAAGATTACCAAAAAAGGATTTGCTTCAATGACAGAAACAATTGTTGTAGAGAAGACAGCAGTAACCAAAGAGATTACACTTGTGGCTCAGAAATGACAAAGGAGTGAAACCTGATGTATGTGAACTACGGATATTACGAATCAAAATATCTTCTGGGCAGGGAACCGACTGTCCCGGAAGATGATTTTATGTTCTGGGAAAAGCAGACAGAGAGAGTTTTGAATCAGCATACATTCGACCGCCTGACCGCTGATATGGGGCTTTTGACTGATGAGGTGAAAGATTGTGCCTGTGAGCTTACAGAGCTCTTATATCAGGCAGACAAGAGCGCACAGCAGGCAGCAGCACAGGGCGGTGTTTTGCAGTCATATTCTAATGATGGAGAGTCCGGAACCTTTGATCTGTCACAGTCCACCTTCACAGAAGAGGGCAAGGCAAAGAAGATCAGCGAAATCATTCATCGGTATCTTGGAAATACAGGGATTTTGTACCGGGGAGTGTGATCATGAATCAGAATTACATCCACACAATCACTCTGTATAACCGGATCCAGGCAGCAGACAGCGAAGATAAAAGGGAGCACTGGCAGAGAACCGTGCTCCATAACTGCTTCTGGAAGTCTGAGGTAAAGACCAGCTTCAGCGGAACACAGGCAAGTGTACAGAATACTTATGTTGTCAGGATTCCGGAGGATGAAAGGTATCTCCCGTATGCGGAGTATGTCAAAAATCCGAAAGGACATTTCACAATGTCTCAGGGAGATATCGTGATCTACGGCGAATGCACCGAAGAGATCACAGGGGCCTCCGGACAGACCGCCGCCCAGATTATGAACCACCACAAACCAAATGCCTTTAAAGTGACCGCATCTGCAGATAACACGAAGTTTCCTGTTGCGAAGCATTACCGCCTGGGAGGATAAGCCATGGATGTAAAACTTGAGTGGAAGAAATCTCCGAAAGAGATCGCAAAAGAAAAAGTCGGCGGACGGGATAATATGCTGTTTCTTGCGAATCAGGCAGCAGAACTCATGGATCCGTATGTTCCGGCAGATAATCTGGTGCTTGCACAGAATATCGTTATTACTGCAGACGATGAGCGTGGACACATCACATACGCCAGTCCTTACGCCCATTACCAGTGGGAAGGCGAGCTGTACGGACCAAACTATCCGATCACGGACGGGGGAGAAATTGTTGGTTTCTACTCCCCGCCGCACAAAACACCGACAGGAAAAAGACTGCAGCACAGCGATTTCCGGCATCCGCTGGCAACAGATCACTGGGACAAGGCAATGATGACAGCGAGAAAAGGCGACCTTGCGAGAGCCTATGAGAATCATCTGAAAGGAAAAACATAATGACAAAGCATGAGGCAGTAAAAGCATACTTTGAGCCTAAAGTGGAAGAATTGGCAGGAACCCTGTTAAACTTCAACTTTTCCCCGGAGGCTCGGGACAGTATTTCACTGATCACAAACTATTCCGATAAGGTTAGAAAGAAGTACATCACCGGGAATGTACAGAAAGAATATGGATTTTCTATCATTATCGTAAAACCGTACTCTTCCGAACAGGATGACTTGAATCTGGAAGCTATGAATTTTGCCCAGGCATTCATGGACTGGATGGATGAACAGAATGAAAAGAGAGAATATCCGGATTTTGGAGAAAACTGCACGGTAGAGCGAATGGAAAATCTTCAGAACATGCCAAACCTGTCCGGAGTGAATTACGAGGCAGGGCTGGCGCGCTACATGATACAGGCAAAGATTATTTACACAGAAAGGAAAGTAAGAGCATGAAGTTAGAGCGAGAAGCATTACGAAACTATCTGGATTACAGCTTTAAGCGGGATTTAAAATCAGCAACCTGGGAAGTCCTGGGCGATGATATCGAAGATATGTCTGTGAACCTGAATCCGGATACAGACCAGAAAACAAATATCCTTGGCAAAACAAAGGTTGTTGACAAAGGATACAAACCAACTATGACTGCAGATCCGTATTATGCAGACCCGGAGAAAAAGATTTATCCAAAGATCAGGGAGATTGCCATGGATCGTCTGAAAGGTGACAAATGCAAGACTCTGATGCTGGAAGTAATCGTGGAAGATACAAGCGCAGCGAAACATCTGGCATATGTACAGGAGGTGTTGGTGAAACCGCAGTCTTATGGTGGAGATACAGAGGGGCTGGGCTTTCCGTTTGAAATGCAGGAAGATGGAGACCGAACTAAAGGATACGTTACTTCTGAGTCATTGAAAAGCGGCTCTCCGGTATTTACAGAAGGAACAATTGATGCAGCGTAAGTAGCACACAAAACTGAATAGGGGTGTCAGAGATGGCACCCCGTTCTTTTTTATGCCCAAATTTAAGATTAAAGGTGTCCGATTCGGACACATAAGGAGGAATAGAATGGCTTCATTAGAGAAAAAAACAAATGAGATCATCATTGAGGACGGTAGTAAAACCTATGAGATCAAGAACCGGCAGGGAAAGAAGCTGGCAGAGTTCTGTTTCCGTCCGGCAGATACCAACATTCTTTCCAGATATGAGGATGTCAGAAAATTCTTCAATGAATTCAAGATTCAGGATGAAGACGATATCACAGAATGTCAGCAGAAAGTAATCGAACAGCTGGATTATCTGGTAGATGCAGACACGGGAAACACATTCTTCAGCATCATGGGTCCGTTCTCACCGATGCCAGACGGGTCACTGTTCTGCGAAGTTTGCCTGGATACGGTGTGCGGTGTAATCAGTAAAGAATTTGATGTGCGCTTGGAGAAAGCGAAAAGTCGTGTGAATAAATACACAGCGAAGTACCGTTCTTCCGGAAGAAGATACACCAAGAAGAAACGCCATCATGGATGATCAGTGGAGACTTCCGGAAACCATTGAGTTAGGCGGCGAAGAATATGACATCCGGACAGATTTCAGGGCAATCCTGGACATCCTGAAGGCGGCATCAGATCCGGAGTTATCAGATTCGGAAAAAGCAGAAGTAATGATTAAGATCCTCTACTGGGACTATGAAGAGATTCCGGTAGAACTTCTGGATGAAGCAGCCCAAAAAGGCAAAGAGTTCATTGACTGCGGGATCACCGGCGAAGGCAAAAGCAAAGTTCAGTTAATGGACTGGGAGCAGGATTCGCCAATCATTGCACCTGCAGTCAATAAAAACATTGGGAAAGACATCCGTTCTCTGAAATATATGCACTGGTGGACGTTTCTTGGAGCCTATATGGAGATTGCAGACGGGCTGTTCAGCCAGGTGCTCTACATCCGCCAGAAGAAAGCCAAGGGCAAGAAGCTGGAGAAATGGGAGATGGAGTTTTACAGGAATAACAAGAAGCTGATCGACCTGAAACAGACAGTGAAGAAAAGGTCAGCAGAGGAAGAGGCAGCTCTGGATGAGTTGTTTGGAATTAAGAAGTAGCGAGGTGGTTGCGTGGCAGATGGAACATTAACGATTGATGCAGAAATAAATGAAAAAGGCATTGAAGTCGGAGTAAGAGATATCGAGGCTTCCATGAAGCGCATGACCTCCACCATTGGAAAAGCCAGCGAAAAAACAAGGATTGCTATCCAGAAGCAGGTAGATTCCGTTTCAAAATTAAACAATCAGTATAGCCAGCAGGCAAAGAAAGTAGTTTCCTTGAAGCAGAGATTAAAAGAAATCTCCGGACAGAAAGTAGAAACGGACGAATACAAGCGCCTTGGTAAAGAACTGGACGATATTTACGAAAAGTCTGCAAAACTCGAAGGCGAGCTGAGAGAGTGGAGCAAACTCGGAGTTCCGGATAATTCAGGAGGATTCAAAGAGAAAGAAAAAGAACTCCAGAAAATGCTTGAAACGATAGAAAGCCTTGAAGAAAAACAGAAGGAAATGAGAAAATCCGGCACAGCTTATATTGATCCGAGGAGTCTCTCCGAGTATCAGAACACAGCATCCAGACTTACGACGGAAGAAATGCGACTGGACGATATGAATAACCGCCTGGAAACTTCTTTCGCAGCTGTAAAGGAAAAAGTGCGAGAATGCGGAGGCGTTGTTGACGAAGTTGGAGACAAGGCTCCTGTATTACAGAAACTGCAGAATGCATTGGAAAAACTTTCGCCTAAACTGGCACAGAATGGAATGAAACAGCTTAAATCCAGTATGAAGAGCCTAATCCGCACCGTGGAGAAACTGAGCATGAAGCTTCTGAAACTGTCAGCAAGTTCCATTGCAGGCGGTATCAGGAAGATATCTTCAGGTATCTTCAGCATCCACAAGTCGGCCAACAAGAGCACCTCGTCGCTTGGTACGATGACCAAGGCGATACGGACGTTGCTGAAATACAGCATCGGTATCCGCAGTCTGTATGTTCTGATGAACAAGCTGCGGAGTGCAGCAGTCGAAGGATTCCAGAATCTTGCGCAGTACAGCGGCACGACTAACAACAGCATCTCCATGCTGCAGTCATCCCTGATACAGCTGAAGAATGCCCTTGCGACAGCATTTGCTCCGATCTTGACAGTGGCTGCCCCGATTCTGGTGCAGTTTATCAACCTGCTTTCCCAGGCACTTACCTATGTGGGGATGTTCTTTGCGGCCTTAACCGGTCAGAAGACATTCACGAAAGCAGTATCTGTCCAGCAGGATTACGCGGCCAGTCTTGACAAGACAGCGGACAGTGCCAAGAAAGCGGCGAAAGCCCTGGAAGGCTACCTGAGCCCGCTTGATGAGATCAACAATTACGATGATGGCAGCGACAGCTCTTCGTCAGATGGAACCGGCGGCGGTTACACAGGTCCGACACCGGATCAGATGTTTGAAGAGGTTCCGATCAAGAACTCCATCAAGGGAATCGCCGACAAGATCCGCAAGCTGATCAAACAGGAAGACTGGGAGGGACTTGGAAAGTACTTAGCCCAGTGCATCAACAAGGGACTGAAATATGTCTATGATGCGATCAGCTGGAAAAACGTCGGTCCGAAGGTCACAGAGTTCTGTGATGCATTCACTGGAACTTTTAACAGTCTGATTGACAATATAGACTGGGACCTCTTGGGGCGTACCGTCGGTGCAGGAATCACAACGCTGATCAAGTCGTTCAACCGTCTTACCGATCCAGGCACAGGCATCAACTTCGAGAGGATTGGAAGCGGCATCTCGCAGGGACTGCGGGGAATGATCGATGAGATCCCGTGGAGAGAGTTTGGAAATGCTCTTGGGAACAAATTTATGATCGCATGGCGGATGTTCGATGGCTTTGTACAGGACATGGCCAGAAAGAACAATGCAGGGATCACAGGCTGGCAGGAACTTGGCAATGCAGTAGCAGAAGCCCTGAATGGCATTTTTGACAAAGTAAACTTCTCAGATATAGCAGATTCCCTGACAACAGGAATCAATGGAGCATTTGAGAGCCTGGCGCAGTTTACAGAAGATTTTGACTGGGACGAAGTGGCGGAAAATATCGGTAACGGAATTGCCACTTTCATACAGGATTTTAAGTGGAAAGAGAATGGAGAAGCACTTGGAGATTTCCTTTCTCATTTATGCACGGCACTTACAGATGCCATCACACCAGACACTTTTTATGATCTGGGTAAAGGGATTGGGGATTTTCTTGGACAGTTACCATGGATCCAGATCCTTAAAACAGCAGGAAAAATGATAATTCTTGGAATCGCCGGAGCATTAGAAGGAATGTGGGAAAGTGAAGGCTTACCGGGGAAAATCGCAGCTGTGATAGCAGCAGCTTTTCTTGCAGTAGAGTTTAGCAAGACGGGCATCACTTCTTTTGCAGGCAGTCTTGTCGCAAAATTGGGCGCGAAATTACTTGCTACAGAATCTGTTTCAGCCTTATCAGGAAGCATTTCAGGTCTTGTGAGCAGTGGTCTGAGCGGTGTAACAGGAGCACTTGGCAATCTTGTTTCTTCTGCTCTTCCGGTTGTCGGCACGGCAGGGCTGATCGCCATAGCAACAGCGGGAACTGTGACTCTGACAAAGAAGATCGCGGAACTGGTAGAAACAGCGCAGGGTGGAAATGGCATTCTTTCACAGACAGGAGGCTATCTTCACGATTATACAGGCGCAATGAGTGAGGCACATGCGATCACGCAGGACCAGGCAGAAGATCTCTGGAAATTGATAGAGGCAGACGAATCTGCCGGAAAAGCAAACAATGAGATGTATGACGGCATGATCCAGAAACTCGCAGAATATGGCGTATCTGCGGACAAGGCAAGAGGAATCCTGGAACAGTACGGAGCACAGGCAGGAGTTTCTACAGAATTCGTGGAAGACATGACTGCAAAGGTGGAAGCTCTTGGAACTGGATTTTCCGAAACAACAGGCAAGATTGATACCTCTTCTATTACAGTTAAGGATGCAATTAAGGGAGTCCGGGATGTTTTATACGATCTGAGCATGACTTCGAGTGATTATGCCGGTACTTACCAGGGCATCTTGAGCAGCTTTAATAATACAAGTGGTTCAGCAGCAACAGCGCAGGAAGCGTTTGATATGGTATACAATTCGCTGAAAGATGCAGGTGTACCTCTGGATGAACTGAACCAGGCACTGGCAGAGAGATTTCCAAGTGCTACTGTTGCTGTGAGAAATAGTGTAAGCAAAAATATTGTCGGGGCACAGGAAACAGTAAGTACTGCTACAGGCAAGATGAAGACAGATGCAGAGGCGAATCTCGCAGATGTTCAAAAGGCAGCAGAAGATGCTACTGGTGGTGTAAATACAGCGACGGTTACTAATTGGGGAAATTCTGCAGAAGAGGTCTCCAAAAATCTGGATCGCATGAAACAGACGGCTAACCTGAAGCTTGGAGAAATGCAGAAAACAGTAAATTCCCATTTTAGCGGCCAGTACAATACAATGACATTCAAATGGCAAAAAGCCAGCGAACGAATCAGCCAGATCATAGCAGATATGATCGGAATGATAAATCGAAAAATGAACAGTCTGTCTTCTTCTATGGAGTACGCAGGAACCAGGATGGGAAACGGACTGGCACAGGGGATTGCTAACGGCACAACAGGAATCACAAGAGTACTCAATAATATGATTTCAGAAGTGAACCGGACGATAGGAAATATCAATAATGCAATATCAGGCGTGGAGCATGCATTCACATTTTCCTATGATGTCGTAGGTCCGACAGGAGTGCACAGATGGGGGAATTATTGGATGAATCTGCCGAGAGTAAGTTCTGTTCCGTATCTTGCAAGTGGAGCTGTTATTCCACCAAGATCTGAATTTCTGGCAGTCCTTGGCGACCAGAAATCCGGAAACAACATCGAAGCTCCGGAGAACCTCCTGAGAAAGATTGTTCGGGAAGAAAGCCCGCAGAAACAGGACGGAAATACCTATAATGTATCTGTGATAGCTTCCGGAAGAAAATTGTTGAATATTATTTTGGAAGAGGGAGAACTTCAGAGAAGCAGAAATGGAGGAAAGAATCCATTTAAACTGGGAGAGGAGTGGTAAGATGTCCGGCCTGAAAAAGGAAGAAAGTTTTACGGTAGATGGGGTTGCAATCGCAGCTCCGTCTACATATAAGCCGGTATTTGCAACTACAAGTACCAAGAGCTCCAAAAGAGATCAGGAGCTGTCCATGCATAACAGTCCGATGGGCACGATCGGAGGATACGATCTGACCTGGGATGTTTTGAGCTGGGAGGAAATTGCAGTAATCCTGAACGGAATGATTAACAAATCAGAATTCACTTTCCACCATAAGGATCCTACAATCCCAGGTAAATGGATTGACCGGACGTTCTATGCGTCGAACTACAATATGACAGCCCAGAATCTGGAAGAAAACGAAGAAAGCTGGACGGATCTGGCCATCAATATAAGGAGGATAGAAAAGATTTGATCAACGTTTCAGAACAATTAAAAGAAGAATCAAAAAAGAACCATAATTATTATGTGACAGCAAATGTGACTCTGGCAGACGGGACAAAACTTTCACCGGAAAAGAAAGACTTCTATCTGGACGGGAACGGGATTATTGATGCAGCTGACAGCAGTGATTTTCCAATCGGAGTGGCAATAGAAAAAACAGCCACACTCTCCCTTGTTAATGACAAAGGACAGTTTGATGCATATAGCTTTAAGATTTTTATGAATTTGCAGTTATCGGATCGTCTGGAAACCTTTAAAAGAGGTAGTTTTATCGTATGCAGGAAACCGGCAATTGACGGTGAGATTAACCTGACATTATTGGATTACATGAGCAAAGCAGACCGTACATATAAAACGAATCTTAGCTTTCCATGTACTGCAGGTGAAGTCCTGCGGGATGCCTGCCGGCAGTGCGGGCTTGTGATGGGGGATGCGGATTTCAAGAATTCTGACTTTCAGGTACAGAAAGCACCGGAAGGTACGACCTGTCGTGCGGTGATCGGCATGGCTGCAGCACTGGCAGGCGGCAACGCAAGGATAGATGAGAACGATTTGCTGAGAATAGTCACATTTGACAAGGAAGACCATGTGGTTCTGATGGAAGAAATCCCATGGCCGGATGCCAGCGGCCAGTCAATCCTGGACACAGAGGATGAAGAGATCATCACTGTATACGAAAAAGTTATAACAGGACATGACCTGCCAGTAGTCGGAGATGCGGAAAATGACGTAGATCCGATTATAGTGACTGGCGTGAAGTATACAGACGGTGACGAGGAATATTTGTATGGAACGGAAGGGTACGTTATTGATATCAGTGATAATCAGCTTCTGGCAGGAAATGAGAAAGAGGGCGTGAGCCGCATCGGACAGATTCTGGAGGGCTTCGAACTTCTTCCATTTTCCCTGAGCAGCATCCCGGTAGGTTACGCGACTTTTGGTGATGCCATACAGTTTAAAGACGGCAGGGGCAATCTGCACAGATCCTACGCTACAGACATAGAGTTTAATTTTGCGGATGGTACAGAGTTCTCCTGCAAAGCAAAGAGCCTGGAAATACAAGGATTAGAGTATCCCGGTGGCACGAGAGCACAGGTGGAACAGGTGCTTGGGAAGGTAGAAGAAAAGATATCTGCATATGATACAAAATTAAAGCAGATGAATGATCTGGCAGCAAATGCACTGGGATTTTATTATACAGAGATTGTGCAGCCGGACGGATCCGTGATCGCATACAGGCACAACAAACTGCGTCTTGCAGAATCAAAGATCGTATATAAGACTGCAGCTGACGGTTTCTTTGTGACCTCTGATTATCAGGGGACAGATGAAGCAACCACAGCGGCAGGAAAGTGGACTTCCGGATTCGACAGCAATGGTGATGCGGTTCTGAATATCTTATATGCGATTGGGATTCAGGCAAAATGGATTAATACCAGGGGGCTTACTGCAGAAGACAATGATGGGAAGGTTACATTCCGGATAAATGCAGATACGGGAGAAGTTGAAATAGATCCGAATAGCTTTATGCTTGGGAAGAAAAAGTTGCAGGAGAAATTTGACGAAATAGATAATTCCATCGCATCTTCGGGTAACCTGACCTTACAGCTTGATAACGAATATCAGGGCATCCCGGCACATAATGATGGCAGTATCATAGAGGAGTTCCCGTCAGTAACCACAACAGCAACCGTATTATACAATTCCACAGATGTCACAGAGGGCTGTTCGTTCACAGTGACCACATCCGACAGCGTCACCGGTTCCTGGGACAAAACAGCACACACCTACACGGTAAGATCCCTGTCTGCACACAGCGGATGGGTGAGCATCCGCGTAGTATATCTGGATACTATGGTACTGACAAAGAAGTTTACAGTTGCGAAGTTATATGCCGGTGATAATGGAAGGACGTACTATCTGGACTGTCCGGCTGCGATCGTAAAAAGAATGGCAGACGGAACGATGTCTCCGGAGGAACTTATGTTTTCAGGATTCTACAGAGAAGGCGATTCTGTTGGAAGAACTGCATACAAGGGCAGATTCAAGATCGAAGAAACCTCCGATGGAAAAACCTGGACGACAGTCTACAACAGTCCGGCAGGCGGTGAGAATTCCATAACATGGTCCATGATGTCCTCCGGAAGCCCAAAGGAGATCTCAGCGGTACGCTGTACCTTATACGCCCTGGATGGGACGACTATGATCGATTACCAGACGGTAGAGATCGTCCTGGATGCGGAAGCACTGACCCAGGAACAGGTAGTAAATATCCTGACCAATAATGGTGCATGGAAAGGTCTCCGTTATCTGAACGGACATCTGTATTTCTCGTTTGATGCTGCAAGAGGAGGGACATTATTGTTGGGCGGAGAAAATAATGAAAATGGAACCCAGAAAGTTTTTGATAAAAATGGAGTGCTTGTATCAACACAGGATATTAATGGATATACCTTATATAACGAGGACGGATTAATTGCAGCTATTTTTGATAAAGATTCAATCAGATTGTTTAGTGTCCCACTGGATCCAAATGATTCGTCAGCAGATTTTAAAGCTATTCAATTAAAAGGTGACAGTTTTTCCAGGATCAGTGGAACGTATACGATTCAGGACGGAGAAATTGAT
>OLSB01002937.1_pt1 | contig 13170 bp, 13 predicted proteins | sample 1672071 | NCBI WGS metagenome assembly OLSB01 (sample SAMEA3136642, study PRJEB25190) | human gut metagenome | biome: human gut; feature: human-associated habitat; material: faeces | place: Austria | collected 2013 | reverse complement strand
GCTGAAAATACTTGCGAGTTACCTTGCTGGGAAGATAAGTAGTTGCCAGATTTTTTTATGCAAATTTTTATTTGAAATCTTCAATTTATTTGAAGATTTATTTTTTTGTCATTTTAAAGTCACTTTGAAATGTTAATATATTTATGATAAAATAATATGGAAAAAATAAAGGTGGTAAAAAATGAAGAAATTTAAAAAGATATTATTAGTACTAATATTAATTATATTAAGTATTTTGGCAATTTATATAGGTCAAGGATATAAAATGTATAAGAATGCATTATATGATAAGCCATTAGAAGAAATGGTTCAAGGGATTAGGAGCCAAAAGAGTTATACTAAAATATCAAATATTCCAGATATTTATAAAGATGCTGTAATTGCTGTTGAGGACCACAGATATTATGATCACAAAGGTATAGACATTATTGCAATAGGAAGAGCTCTTTTAAATGATATCAGGGCAAGAGAATTAATTGAAGGTGGTAGTACAATAACACAACAACTTGCAAAAAACATGTATTTCACACAAGATAAAACACTAACAAGAAAAATTGCAGAAGTATTTATGGCAAAGAAAATAGAAAACAATTATAACAAGGAAGAAATTTTAGAACTATATGTAAACTATATTTATTATGGTTCAGGCTATTACGATATAAAATCCGCTTCTCTTGGATATTTTGATAAAGAACCACAAGACCTAACGGAAGGAGAAAGCATAATGCTTGCAGGAATACCAAATGCCCCATCTGTATATAACCCAAAAGTAAGCCCAAGACTTGCAAGAGAACGCCAAAAACAAGTAATTGATAAGATGGTAAAATATGGAAAATTAAGTGAAGGAAAAGCTGATGAAATTTTAAGCGAAAATTTATAAAAGTCATTTTAAAGTCATTTTCAAATGATAAAATAATTTTAATAAAGAGAGAGGAGTTTTTTAATTATGGAAATTTTAAAGGTTGAAAATTTAGTTAAAACTTATGGTAAAGGAGAAACAAAAATCAATGCAGTTGATAATGTTTCATTTACTGTAAACAAGGGAGAATTTGTTGCAATAGTAGGAGCAAGTGGAAGTGGAAAATCAACTTTATTACACTTAATAGGAGGTGTAGATAGACCAACATCAGGTAAAGTATATATAGATGGAAAAGACATATATTCTTTGAATAACGATAATTTAGCAATATTTAGAAGAAGACAAATAGGCTTAATTTATCAATTCTATAACCTAATACCAATATTAAATGTAGAAGAAAACATCACTTTACCATGTGATTTAGATGGTACAACAGTTGATAAGCAAAGGTTACAAGATTTACTAAAAACATTAGGACTAGAAAACAGAAAAACACACTTACCAAACCAATTATCAGGTGGTCAACAACAAAGAGTTTCAATAGGTAGAGCAATGATTAATAATCCAAATATAATGCTTGCAGATGAACCTACAGGAAACCTGGACTCAAAGGCAAGTGAAGAGATTATATCACTTCTTAAACTTTCAAACAAAAAGTTTAATCAAACAGTAATAATAATCACACATGACTTAGAAATTGCAAAAGAGGCAGAAAGAGTAATTACAATAGAAGATGGAAAAATTATAAAAGATGAAAGGAATTAGAAATGAGTATTTTAAATAAATTTACAGTTAAGAATTTGAAGCTAAACAAGAAAAGAACCATTGTTACTATAATTGGTATTATGCTTTCAACTGCCCTTATTTGTGGGGTTGCAGGTCTAGTTTCTAGTTTTAAAGCATCACTTATAAATTGGATAAAAATTCAAGATGGAAACTATCATGTAGCTTTTCATGATATTCCAGCAGAGAAGTTAAAATATGTAAGTGAAAATCAAAAAGTTAAAGATTATTATTTAGTAGGAGATGTCGGCTGGGCAAACTTAGAGGACTCTACAAACGATTATAAGCCTTATGTGCATATTTTAGAATATGATAATAAGGCATTAAATAACTTAGGTGTAAACCTTACAGAAGGTAGACTTCCAGAGAATTCAAATGAAATAGTAATTTCAGAGCATATTATAACAAATGGTAGAGTAATTTTAAAAGTGGGAGATGAAATAACTTTAGATGTTGGAAAAAGAGTATCATCAGATGGTGAAGAACTAAATGAAAATAACCCATTGCTTAATGGAAACACTCTAATAGTTTATGATAATGAAACAGATTTAGAAGAAAAGGAAACAGAAAAAGTTGAAGAAACTGAACAAATTGAAAATACAACTAAAAAAACATATAAAATTGTAGGTATAATGCAAAGATTATCAAGAGAAGACTTTTCATCACCAGGATATACAGTTATAACACACATGGATAAAATTCCAGAAAAAATAGATATCTCAGTATTATACAAAAATCCAAAAGAATATGAAGAAATTGCAAAAGATATATGTAAAACATTTGGAATAATGTCTTTAAATGATATAGATATAAACACAGAACTTTTAAGATTTGAAGGCGTTATGAGTGAAAACATGATGAATGTGTTATACACAATAGCAGGTGTAATTATAGCTATAATCGTAGTAAGTAGTGTGTTTGTAATAAGAAACAGCTTCAGTATATCAGTAGCAGAGAAAAACAGACAATATGGAATGCTTGCAAGTATTGGTGCAACATCAAAGCAAATTAAAAGAAATGTAATATTTGAAGGAATGATAATTGGCTTAATTGCAATACCTTTAGGAATAATCTTAGGAATAGTTGCAATAATGATTTTATTACAAGTAGTAAACTATTTACTAGTAGATATGCTAAATAATTTAAGCTTTATATACAGCATAAACCCACTTGCAATAGTAGTATCAATAGTAATTTCATTAATTACAATATACTTATCTTGCCTAATACCAGCAATTAGAGCATCAAAAATTTCGCCAATTGAGTCTATAAGAGGAAACAAAGATATAAAAATAAAAGCTAAGAAACTAAGAAAATCACGCCTTACAAAAAAGATATTTGGAATAGGTGGAGTAATTGCAAGCAAAAACTTAAAGAGAAGCAAAAAGAAATATAGAACAACAGTAATATCATTAGTAGTAAGTATCTTCATATTTATATCACTATCTAGCATATTAAACCTAGGCACAAAAGTATCAGGACTTTATTACAAGAACTTTAAATTCAAGATGTATGTAGACAATGGAACAAAAGAAATATATGAAGAGCTTGCAAAATTAGACAATATAAAGGAATATAGCTATTATTACCACACAAGTTTAGACTTTGATAATATGAAATATGCAAGTAAATTCGGTAAAGAAACAATGCGTTATGTAGGAAATAGTAAGATATCATTAACTGCATATAACAATGAGTATTTTAAAAAATATATAAAAGAACTTGGTTTAAACCCAGAAGACTACAAAACAGTGGCTCTTTTACAAGATGATGCTATTAGATATAATGATGATGGAAGCAAAACAATAGATAGACTATACAAAATAAAACCAAATGATAAGATTGAAGTAGGAAGAGTAGACAAAACATATAATATTACAATATCTAAATGTACTGCAAATGATAGTAAACCAATGGGGCAAGAAGCTACGTATTATAATGATGGTGTAATTATAGTTTCAGAAGACTTTGTAAAAGAAGTACTTGGAGAAGATATAAATGATAGTTCTTTATATGCAATAGGAAGTTTACTAATTAATTCAAGCAACTCACAAGAATTAGAAAATACATTAAACGACTTAATTAAAACAAATTCAAAATACACAGGACTTACAGTATACAACTATGGTAATTATGTGGACCAACAAAGAAGAATGGTTCTAGTAGTAAAAATCTTCCTATATGGCTTCATATCAGTAATAACACTAATAGGAGTAACAAACATATTCAACACTATAACCACAAATATGATACTTCGTAGCAAAGAATTTGCAATGCTAAAATCAATAGGAATGTCTAAAAAAGAATTTAACAAAATGATAAGACTAGAAAGCATAATGTACGGAGCAAAATCACTACTAATAGGCATACCACTAGGAATACTAGGCTCTTACGGAGTATACAAAGCCTTTGCACAAGGCGTAGACGTAGGCTACATGATTCCATACCCAGCAATATTAATATCAATAGTATTTGTATTTATCATAGTTGGAATAACAATGCAATATTCACTAAATAAAATAAATAAGCAAAACATTATAGAAACAATAAGAAAAGATAACATATAGCTTAAATAGGAGCCTTTTAATGGGCTCCTCTAAAATTTTATTTAAAAAGTATTGACAATAAAATTAAAATAGGATAAACTTTAAATGTAAATTTTTTTTTTGAAAGAAAAGCACATTGAAATTTGAATAATAAAAGCAGAATTTAAAACAGATTGCTTGTAAGGCTTACAAACAATAAAATTTTAATGTGCAATTTTTTTAAAAAAGTTTATATAAAGAATAAACAACAAAAGTAAAAACTTAAAAAAATTTAAGGAGGAGAACAGAGAATGAATTTTAAAATAAAAAACAAATCTGGAATCACATTAATAGCCTTAATAATAACGATAGTAGTAATGTTAATACTAGTGGCAGTAAGCATAAACATATTAGTAAATAGTAACATAATAGGCCATGCAGAAAAAACAGGAGATGCGTATGCAGGAGCAATAAAAAACGAACAAAATTTAGGAAATGACGGAATAACAATAAACGGAAAAAAGTATGCTTCAATAGATGATTATATAAACCATAAACCAATGTCAAGCATAAAAATCAAGATGGAAGTAACTCATGAAGATACAGCAGTAACAGCAGATGGAACAAACATAAAATCAATAGAACACGGAGCCCCAATTCCGGTAGGATATAGTTATGTAACGGGAGAAAAAAACACAGGAGTAGTAATTGAAGATGAAACATCAACCGACCAATTTGTATGGGTACCAGTGTTGCAAAACCAAAGAATAAAAATAGAAGTAACAGCAGAAGAGGCAATAACGGAAATAAAATTAGTAGATCCAACAGGAACAGAAATTACAACTCCAGAGCCCACAGGTAAAACTTATACAGAAAGTGTAGAACCAACAAGAAATGGGGAATATAAACTAACAGTAAAAACGGCAAACGATGCAAATGAAAATTTATTGTATGTTTCAACATTATATGCACAAGATGCTTTCATAACCAGGGAAATGTTTAGAAGTCAGGTGCAAGAAATGATGCAACAGCAAAATAAAACAGAAGCAGAAATTTTAGCAATTTTGCCTGGGGTAGGAGAAAATCCAACAATAGATACAGCATATCCAATATATGCAAATAGGGTGGCTTCACAATACACAGATAATGCAGATACAGAAGAAGCAACAGTAACATTCTATAAAAACAGTGTAAATAAATATGGAGGATTTTTCATTGCAAGATATGAAGCAGGAAGTGCAAACCCAAGAACTTCAAGCAGTGGAACAACAGATGTAGTTTTAAGCCAAGCAAATAAATATCCATATAACTATATAAGTCAAACAGAGAGTATAGCAAAAGCAAAAGAAATAGCAAACGGAAAAACAAGTGTAACAGCAGGATTAATAAATGGAGCAGCATGGGATAGAACATTAAATTGGATAATAGAAACAAATAGCAATATGAGTTTAGCAGATATAAATGAAGATAGTACAAGTTGGGGAAATTACTATAACAGCTCATTCAATTTTACAGGTAAATATTCAACAGATAACGGAACCAATTTTACTGATGTTACAGTATCAACTCCAAAACCAGAAAATAGAAGTTACCTATTAGGAACAGGAGTAACAGATTATACAAAAAGAAATAATATATATGACTTAGCAGGAAATTGCTGGAAATTGACTACGGAGTCCTACTCTTCAGATGATCGAGTTTACAGGGGGCGGCGGTTACATCAACAATGGGTTCAATCGTCCAGCTTACCTTCGCTTCAACAGTTCCCCAGACAGCAGCAGCGACGACATTTCCTTCCGCTCTTCACTTTACGTAAATCTGTAAGCTTGCGGGCGATTTGGTAATTGAATAAATGATAGTAGTTTTAGGGTAAGACTACTAGAAGCTGAGTATTCTTAGCGAACTTTGTACGCTAAGTGAGCGGAAAATTTTTAAAAGACCTAGAAGGACTTTTAAAAATTTTCCGCCACTAGCGTGGCGCCACTAGCGTGGCGCCACTAGCGTGGCGCCACTAGCGTGGCGCTTTTTCTGCGTTTCAGGGCTTTAAAAAAGCCAGTGAAACGTAAAAAAAGCTATAACTAATACAAAATGTATAGGAGGATGTATAAAATGAGTTATAGCCAAATGGTAGATTTATTAAGAATTGAACATAAAAATGAAATAGTATTTGTAAAAGCAGGAGCATTTTACATAGCAGTACAGGAAGATGCAGTATTGTTAAATAAGAGGTTGAAACTAAAATGTAGTTGTTATAAGAAAAATACATGTAAAGTAGGAGTTCCAATAAATTCCATAGATAAATATTTAGAAAAAATAAAAAAATTGGGATATGCATACCATGTGTATAGTGTAGACAAAGAAAAAATAGAATTGAATTTAGAAAAAGAACATTTAGGTAAAAAACACCATACAGAAAAGAAAAATATAAATTGCTTATTGTGTAAAGGTATAAATGCATATAAAGATGATATATATTTGGAGGCATTACTAAAAAGAAATGAACAAAAATAAAACAATAAATAAAGAAACAAACATATTAAGCCTAATACCAAAAGCAGAAAAATATATACAATACATAATAGAATTGATAATAAAAATACCAAGAACAGAAAAATACAGTATAGGAACAGAATATAAGCTATCCATGTATAAAATGCTTGAAAAAATAGTAGGACTAAACAAAGTAGAAGAAAGTAAAAAAGATAATAACTTAAATGTAATAGATACAGAACTAAATCTACAAAGAATATATTTAAGAATAATGTATAAAAATGGCTGGATAAACGATAAGAAGTTAAATACATGTATGGAGCAAATATATGAAATAGGTAAAATACTAGGAGGCTTAATAAAGTATTATGGCAAAAACGATAAGAAATGAGTTTGATAAAGCTCTAAGCTATGAGAATCTAATGAAAGCACATTTGCAGAGTAAGAAAGGTAAAGGGTATAGAAAGGAAATTATTTTATTTAATCTAAAACAGGAAGAATATATAATGTGGCTTTATGAACAGTTAAAAAGTTCAAAATATAAGCATGGTGGTTATACAGTATTTTATATAACTGAGCCAAAGGTAAGACGAATAGAAAAATCTAAGTACATAGACAGGATAGTTCACAGATGGTATGTAAATAGTTTTATAAAGCCGCATTTTGTACCACAATTTATAGAAACAAGCTATGCTTGCCTAGAAAACAAAGGAATGCACAAAGCATGTTTAGATGTGCAAAAAGTAATGAAACATTGTAAAAACATTTGGGGAGAATACTATATTCTAAAAATGGACATTAAAAAGTATTTTGAAAATATTAATAAGAATATTCTATATGATATTTTGCAAAGAAAAATAAAAGATCCAAAAGTGCTATGGCTTACACGTGAGATATTGTATTCAAATGAAGGTGAAACTAATTTGCCAATAGGAAACTATACTTCCCAAATGTTTGCAAATATATATTTGAATGAATTAGACCAGTATGTAAAGCACAAACTAAAAGGAAAACATTACTTTCGATATATGGATGATGGAATTTTAATAAGAAAAACAAAAGCAGAAGTAAAAAGTGATTTAGAAAATATCCAAGATTTTCTAAGAGAAGAATTAAAATTAGAATTGAATAAAAAAACGCAAATATTTAAAAATAAACAAGGTGTGAATTTTTGTGGATATAAAATAAACGAATATAGGTTAAAAATACGAGATAAGGGAAAAAGAAAACTAAAGAAAAAAGTTAAAGACTTAAAAGAAAAGATAAAAATAGGCGAAATAGACAGTAAAGAAGCAAAACACTATTTAGCAGGGCATTTAGGATATATGAAAATAGCAAATGTTAAGAATTTAGAAGAAAAATTATTTTTTTAAAAACATAGGGATAAATTGAAAAGTCCAACTCTTCAGATAATCGAGTTAACAGGGGACGGCAATTACAACAACAATGGGTTCAATAATCCAGCTTACAATCGCAACAACAATTCCCCAGACAACAGCAACAACAACATTTCCTTCCGCTCTTCACTCTAATACAGATTTGAGATTATGTATTTCAAGGAATACATACAGTAAAGGTATTAGTATTAAAGAGATTTATTCCTTCCTAATTTAGGTAAAAACGTATCAATAAAATGTGTATTAGTAGGTTTTCGAATATACGCATTTTATGCTTTAAAAGGAGTCTTACAATGAATGAAGTATTTATAATTGGTAAAATAATTAATGAAGTAAAATATAAATTTATACTTAAAAAACACAATAATGCAAAGGCTGTTATTAGTTTAGAATTATTGGACAAAACAAAGCTAGAAGTTGTTGCATATAATGAAATTGCTGATTATGCTTTTAAAAATTTAGATGAAAATGAGTTGGTATTTATTAATGGCAAAATATATAGAGAAGAGGTTGTTGCATATAATATAGCAGTGTTATAAGAATTTGGGACATTTTCTCATTTCTTTACTTAAGACATTATCACATTTCTTTCATAAGAATAGGAGCCTTTTAATGGGCTTTTGTTGACCTCTTATTGGTGTATATTTTCTTACCAAAATATGGTATAATAATTAAAGAGGTAATTTATGAAATCAATTTTAATCGTTGAAGATAATGAAATCATAATCAAGGGTTTGAAATATTTATTAGAGCAGGAACAGTTTCATGTTATAACTTGCAAGAATATTGAAGAAACCATGAATGTTATTGGAAAGCAGGATATAGATTTAGCTGTGTTGGATATTACTTTGCCGGATGGTAGTGGGTACGAGATGTGTGAATATATAAAAAAATATACAAACACTCCTATAATTTTCTTAACAGCAAGAGATGAGGAACAAGATGTTGTAAAAGGGTTAGACATGGGAGCAGAGGACTATATCATTAAGCCTTTTAGAAATAGAGAGTTATTATCCAGAATAAACAATGTGCTTAGAAGATTTAATACAGAAAGGAATAAGATTACATATAATAACATTCAAATAAACCTAGATGAAAAGACTGTTTTGGTAGATGGCAAAGACATTGGTCTAACAACATTAGAGTATAAGATTTTAGCTTTGCTATTTATGAACATTGGTAAAACCATAACTCGTGAGCAAATTCTAGAAAAGATATGGGACGTTGCTGGAAATTTTGTAAATGATAATACTCTTACTGTATATATAAAAAGAATAAGAAATAAACTCGGAGAAGCGGATTGTATAAAAACAATAAAAGGAATAGGATATCAAATACCAGGAGGCAAAGATTAAGTGAATATATTTAAAAATAGAAATTCTAGAAAAGCAATAATATTAGGAATAATTGTAATAATGCTATCAACAGGTATATTTTGGGTTATAAACAACATTCAATACAGAAAATACTTAAAAATTGTAAATGCAAAAATAGATAATATAATAAGCCAAGTAATTGAAAAATATCCTGATATTACTGAAGAAGAGGTTTTGGAGATTTTAAAGAATAATGAAACACCTGAAAGTAGTGTTTTGGAGAAATATGGTTATACTCCAGATATTTCATACATAAAAACATTAGGTGAACAAATTGAAACAAACAAAAAGCAAAACATCGCGCTTGTTATAATTTTTGGAACAGTATCTCTTGGAATATATCTAATTTATGTTATAACTCAAGAAAAGAAAATAGCCGAAATAAACGAATATATAAAGCAAATTAACAACAAAAACTATATTTTAAAAATAGAAGAAAATGATAATGGAGAACTTTCAAAACTTAGAAACGAACTATACAAAACAACTGTTCTTTTAAAAGAAACAGCAGAAATAAGCGAAAAAGAAAAAGAAAACCTAAGTACAGCAATTGCAGATATTTCTCATCAATTAAAAACACCACTTACATCAATCAGAATAATGCTAGATAATATTCAAGATGACCCTGATATGGAAAAAGAAGTAAGAGAAGACTTTTTAAGGGAAATAAGCAAACAAATAGATTGGATAAGTTCTCTTGTAGTAGCGCTTTTAAAGATTGCAAAATTTGATGCAGGAACAATTAAAATGGAAAACAATGAGATTAATGCAAAGAATCTAATTGATAATATAGTCTCAAATTTGGCTATTTTAATGGAATTGAAGAATATAGAGATAATAACTAATGTCGATGATAAAGCTACATTTATTGCAGATTATAAGTGGCAACAAGAAGCTTTAACAAACATTTTGAAAAATGCAATAGAACATAGCAAACATAATTCTAGAATATATATAACGGTTGAAAACACAAACTTATTCCTGAAGATAATTATTAAAGATGAAGGAAGCGGAATTGATAAAGAAGACCTAAAACATATATTCCAAAGATTTTATAAAGCAAAAAATAGCAGTGAAAATAGCATTGGCATAGGCTTGCCACTTGCAAAAGCAATAATCGAACAAAGCAATGGATATATAAAGGTTGAAACAAAGTACGGTGAGGGGACTTCATTTGAAGTAAAATATATAAAATAATAGACAAATTAGCACATTTTAATAGTATTTTTGCTTAAAATGTGCTAAAATAATATAATAGCAACGTAAAATGGAGGGAAAAATGTTTGGAGTTTTGCAAGATACAATAGTTGATAGTATAAAGTTAATTCCGTTTTTATTTATAACATATTTAATAATGGAATTAATTGAACATAGTGCTGGAGAAAAAACAGAAAAACTTATAAAAAAATCTGGAAGGTTTGGACCGCTTCTTGGAGCACTTCTAGGAGTAGTTCCACAATGTGGCTTTTCAGCAGTTGCGGCTAATTTTTATGCAGCAAAAATAATAACAAGAGGAACATTAATTGCAATATTTTTATCAACATCTGATGAAATGCTACCAATATTAATATCTGAAGGTGCAGATGTATTTTTAATAATAAAAATATTAATTATAAAAATAGCAATAGGAATGGGAATAGGAATAACAATAGATTTACTAAGTAAAAATCATAAAGAAAACAAAAATTCAATTCACTCTATATGTGAAAATGAGAATTGCAACTGTGATGAAGAAGGAGTTATAAAATCTTCAATTAATCATACACTACAAATCTTTGCATATATTTTTATAATAAGTTTAGTAATAAATTCTATAATATTTGCAATAGGCGAGGAAAAGATAGCAAGTCTTGCAGTAAATGTACCTGTGGTAGGAACATTACTTGCTGCTTTAGTTGGTGTAATACCAAACTGTGCAAGTTCAATTATACTAACCGAATTATACCTAGAAAAGATAATTACACTTGGTCCTATGATAGCAGGCCTACTTGTAAACTCTGGTATAGGAGTTTTAATATTGTTTAAAGTTAATAAAGATAAAAAGGACAATTTCAAAATTCTAGGAATACTTTATCTAGTTGGTGTAACTGCAGGAATAATTATAGATTTATTAATCTAAAGGAAGGAATGGAAATGAAGAGAATATATTTTGTATTAACATATTCTGGTACAATTTTAGGGAAGATAATTCAATTTAAAACTAAACGATTATATACACATGTATCTATATCATTAGATGAGAATTTAACAAAGATGTACTCTTTTAGTAGATTACATCCATACAATTGTTTTGTTGGCGGTTTTGTACATGAAAAGCAAAATGAAGGATCCTTTAAACGTTTCAAAAATACAAAAGCAATGATATGTTATATAGAAATAACCAACTACCAATATGAAAAGCTTGAACAAGAGATATTAAAGTTCAAAAAAAATAGAACAATTTATAAATTCAATACCTTAGGACTTTTGTATATTCTATTCAATAAAAGGATACATAGAAAGAATTACTTTTACTGTGCAGAATTTATAAAATATGTGCTTAATAATGCTAATGTTAATATACGTTTACCAGAAATGCCAAGGCCAGAGAATTTCGAAATGCTTAAAAATGCAAAAGTCATTTATACTGGTTTATTAAATGATTATGAGTATGAAAAACTAGAAATATTAAATGCTAGTTAAAGGAGTGATAATAATGGAAGATAGATTTAAAACAACTCAAAAAGCAAGTGTTTTAGGTATAATAGGAAATATCTTTCTATTAATTATAAAGGCTATAGTAGGTGTAATAACAAGAAGCCAAGCTATGATAGCAGATAGCATGAATAGTGCTGGAGATATCTTTTCATCACTTATGACATATATAGGAAATAAAATTGCAAGTAAACCAAAAGATGATGACCATAATTTAGGACATGGAAAGGCAGAATACATCTTTTCAATGCTTGTAAGTATATCAATGATACTTGTATCAATTACACTATTAAAAAGCTCTATAAAGGCCTTAATAGCTCAAAACAGCTATACATTTTCATGGTGGCTTGTAATAGTGTGCCTTACAACAATATTAGTAAAAGCTATGTTATATATATACACACATTCAATGGCTAAGAAATACAACAACATTCTATTAGAGGCAAATGCAAAAGACCATATAAATGATTGTGTTGTTACAACATTTAACCTTATTGCATCATTATTAGGCTTAATAGGTATTACATGGTTTGATGGGGCTGTTGGTTTAGGAATATCTTTATGGATATTCTGGACAGGTATAAAGATATTTGAGAAAAGCTTTAATGTATTAATGGATAAATCTATTAGTATTGAAAGCAAAGGAAAAGTAATGGAGATAATTAAGAAGCATAAAGAAATAAAGAGAGTAGAGCACTTTAATGCAACACCAGTTGGATATAGATACCAAATTTCCCTTACTATATACGTAGATGGCAATATGTCTACATTTGAGAGCCATGAAATTGCAAATAAACTAGAGAAAGAGATAGATAAATTAGATGAAATATATTTAACTGTAATACATGTAAACCCAATGGAAATAGGGGAAGATAAGAATTAATAAGACTAAGAAGCGGAATTTTGTGAAAATTTTTAAAATTTACTTGACAAAGTATAAAAAAAATGTTAATATATACATTGTCAATTAAATATGCGGATGTGGCGGAATTGGCAGACGCGCTGGTCTTAGGAACCAGTACTTCGGTGTGGGGGTTCAAGTCCCT
>OLSB01002930.1_pt1 | contig 13182 bp, 4 predicted proteins | sample 1672071 | NCBI WGS metagenome assembly OLSB01 (sample SAMEA3136642, study PRJEB25190) | human gut metagenome | biome: human gut; feature: human-associated habitat; material: faeces | place: Austria | collected 2013 | reverse complement strand
GTAAATATATGCCACTATATTGTCAAGCTTTTTTTGTGAGTTGTATCTGGATTTCTCGTCAAGAATAACCATATAATTTAACAGGATAAAGTTGATGATGGTTATTAAATTAAATCTGCTGTATTTTGTGTAGCTTGTCGAATGCTCTTTTATAATTGCAAGCAAATATTTTATATGCTCAAATTCCTGCTTCGGGACGGAAGTCTGAAGCTTTCTTTTCAAATACGGAATACTGAAAAAGGAAACCGTTTTTTCGTCGAAGGGATAGAAAAAGAAATACGAAAAGCCGATAACCGTAACGGAAAGATTGTTTTCCTCCGAAATAACAGAATACGATTCGCCGTCATGAAAGAAAAACATAGAACCTTCGGAAATCTCGAAGGTTGCTTTGCCGTGATTCAATTGTCCGCGCCCGCTCATGACAATCAATAACTCAGACGCCTTTGCGCGATGGCTGAAGGGTTTGTTAGATATAACAAAATCGGTTATTCTTAAATCATATTGAGAGTCGGAAAGCTTTATGTCATCTTTCAGCGTGCCGTCAAATTCTACCTGAAATTTCATAAAATAAACACTCCAATCTTATTTGCGTTTTTTTAATTGTTTCGCGCGTCACACTTCGTCTTTTTTGCTGTTATCCGATTAAATTCCGTTTTTTTGCACTTTTCTCTAAAATTATACTATCACAATTTTTCAAAAAAATCAAGTACTTAGATATCTGAATATCAAGTAATTGTTGTCGTATTTTCCATGAACTTGTATTTATCAATGTGAAATTTTGTTCATAATAATTAAAATGGTAAATGAGTTATATTTTTTGATAAATCATTGGCTTGTTTATATTTTTTGATATTGTTATAATAAAATTAATCGGGGAGGATATGCCTCGGTGACGCGCTGCGTTTATTCGCAAAGCGTATTACAAAAAAAGGAGTGCATTAATTTGAAAAAAATATTATCGCTGTTGTTGGTTTTGATGCTGATTCCCGTCGGCATTTGCGCAAACGCAAATAATATTTCGGTTAATGGCCAATATGATCAAAGTGAAAATATTGTCAGGTTAACAGGGTATGCAATGGGACGGAGCAACATTGTTTTGAGTGAAACAGGGGAGAATATCGATGATTTTAACAGCGGCAGTCTTCCGCTTGATGTGTTTAAATTCAAGGCATACGGTAAATTCATTTATACTTTTAAAATGCCGGAAAAATGCGAGCCTGGAAAGTATGACGTTCATTTGATTGACAGTACCGAAGCGAGCGCTTCCGCCTCATTTATATATTTTTCGGCAAAAAAAGCGGACGAGCTTTCAAGAGAGCTTTCAAAAATAGGGGATTATGCCAAGTACAAAAAATTCATTGCAGATAATGCGTTTAATTTGGGAACGGATCCGACGGAAGATATTTTTATCAACAATATAGATGAGGCCTCGAGAATACTTTTTGAATGTGAGAACGATTTTAACGATTCCGCTTCATTTATAAAGAAATTCAATGCATGTCTTGCTTTGGCAGAGCTTATGGGTAAGAAAAACGAAGACGTTGAACGGATTATAAAGGATTATGAGGAAGAGCTTGATATCGATTATTTGGCGGATTTTGAAAACAACTCAAATTATACAGATGAAATAAGAAAAAAGGCGCTTTCTCTTTTGGCTGAATCCGATTATGTAAAATCCGTAAAATATTTGAGAAAATCAGACGGGAAAGCGGGCTTTAAAGAGGTTTTAAATTCGTTTACGGTGCTCTCGAGAATCAAAACCGCAGAGAGCTATGAAAGTCTGAAAACAATATACGAGAATTATCTTCCGAATATTCTGAAAAGCGACAGCAGATATACAAAAACGGTTTCAAAGAGTGTTTTCAAGGAGCTTATTAAACTGAATTTTGTAAATTTGCCCGATATGGAGGATAATTTTGAAATTGCACTGAACAAAGCGATTAAAAATAACAGCGGTTCGGGCACGGGCAGCTCAGGCACGGGCGGTTCTTCATCGGGAGGAGGCCCATCGGCTTCAATAAATACGCCTGTAAATTCGGGCTATGACCCTTCGATTAACGAATCGGCCGGAACGAATAATCCCGAAAACACGGCAAGGGGATATAAAATTACAAAGCTAATATCCGGAAATGCAAGCTTTTCCGATTTGCCGACGGAGCATTGGGGCTACAACGCGGTATCCTCGCTTTATGCGTCCGGCATCATTTCAGGTTATGAAAACGGAACGTTTCAGCCGTCAAAGGGAATAACAAGAGCGGAATTTGCAAAGCTTATGGTTGCCGCCTTTAATTTTACGGGAAATCCCGCAAAAAGATTTTCCGATGTTGCGGATGACCAATGGTTTTCAAAATATGTCAATGTTGCTGCCGACAACGAAATTATAAACGGTTATGACGGAAAATTCAATCCGAATGACAACATAAAAAGGCAGGATGCGATTCTTATCGCGTACAGAGCCGCGCAGGCAGTCGGGGTAAGCTACAGAGGAACATATAATTTCGATGATCTTCTTTCCGCCGATACATATTCGTGGCCCGCGATTATATCGCTTTCGGCAAACAAAATAATAACGGGCGACAACAATAATTTCGTTAATCCTCAAAATGAAATTACAAGAGTTGAAGCGGCGCAGGTAATATTCAGACTCCTTACGGATATTAACGAGAGAATAAATTGACAAGAAAGGTGATGATTTTTTTGAAAAAAATAATATCAATTGTTTCGGCAGTGATTTTGTCGGTTTCGGCGTTGTCGTTGAATGTATCGGCAGAACGAAATGAAAATTCAAAATACGAATTTGTGTCGAGACTCGGCATCACTTACGGAATCGGAAAATCGCAGGATGAACCCTTGACAAGAGCAGAGTTTACCGCAATGGCCGTAAGAATGATTAACCTAAACGATGTGTCGGGCGTTGAGGCGGCCTTCAACGACGTTTCAAAGGATTCGCCTTTCTTTGACGAAATCAACATTGCAAAATCGCTTAGGATTTCAAACGGAATTGCGGAAGGGATATTTTCTCCCGATGAGCTTATATCCTATAATGCGGCGGTCAAGGAAATTGTTGTGGCGCTGGGATATGAGGGGAAAGCGGAGTCCGGCGGGGGCTATCCCTACGGATATATAAGCATTGCAAACGATCTCAGGCTTACGAAAAACACAAGTAAAAACGACGACGATTCTTTAAGCCTCGGCTCCGCGGTCAACATGATTTATAACGGCCTTCATTCCGAGGTTTTCGGAGAAGATGATGAAACGTATAAAAAAGGCAGAAAAGCTATTTCGGTTTTTTTCGGTCTTAATGAGATAAGCGGCGTTGTGTCAAGCGTTGGGTATATGAGCGATACCGATTACTCCGCCGGCAAAAACAAAATAGAAATAAATGCCGTGACGTTAAACTGTGATTTTTGTTCGGAGGATATGTTCGGGAAAAAAATCACCCTTTGGGTTGACGGCGACAACAATGTCATAACGGCAGATGAAAACGCTGTGAATTCCGAGGTCCGCATAGATACGGAGGATATAATAAGATTTTCCGACAATACGCTTGTCGTTAGCGAGGACGGAAAAACGGAGAAAAGCTATAAATTCGACAAAGGGTTTGCGTATATAAAAAACGGCAGAGTAATAAGTCATACACAGTCGGATTTTCTCGGTAAAATCGGAAGCGCGAGACTGATTGACAACAACGGCGACGGAAAATACGATTATTACGTTGCGGAGTTAAAGCAGTATTTTGTTGTTGACTCAAAGAGCCTGAGCGATAAAACGGTTTATGATAAAAATTTTGATAAGAAAACGATAGATTTGACCGAAAACAATGATAATTCGGTTACCGTTCTGAAATATGATTTGCAGACAAAGACATATTCTGCCGGCGACTTTAACGATATTGCCGAGGGGAACGTTATAGAATATATGCAGAGCGATGACAAAAAGGTCTTGAAGGTGATCGTTTCCGACGCCGGGGAGCTTTCGGGAAAGGTTGAGGAAATTCTCGACGACGAGATAGTTGTGAACAATAATACATATAAACTCAATTATTACTTCAAAGACAGAAAAAATGTTCTTTCGTTCGGCGTCGAATACACATTTTTACTTGCTCCGGACGGAACGGTAACGGATGTTAAATCGGTATCGAAAAACGATGTTAAATACGGACTTATACTGGGAAGCAAAATTAATAAAAACATCGGAAACGACGTTAATGTCAAGCTGCTGAGCGAGAATGGCAAACGCGAGGTATTCAGCCTTGCCGACAAATTGACCGTGGACGGAGAGAGAAAAGACAAAAACTCAGATAATGTAAAGAAAATTTTGAAAAACGGTGACTTTCCGTCATATTCTCTGATACGCTACAGCCTTAATTCTGCGGGAGAAATTTCGATGATTGACACCGAGGAATTCAAGCAATTGGAGCAAACCGTTGAAACAAACAACAATACTGACAATTCTCTTACGTGCTACAGCGACAAGGCTTATATAAGATACAAAACAAGCGGAAACGTCGCCATACCGAATTATATACTGTCGCGTTCGACGATTTTTATGGTTCCGACAGAGCTGGCATCAAATCAGCAGAAGGAATATGACGAGAGCTGCTTTAAAATCGTTGCCGCGTTTGAACTGACAAATGATAAGGAATACAGACTGAGCGCATATGATCTTGACGAAAGCTTTTACCCGAGGGCTGCTGTGGTTTACGGCGCTTCTTCAGACCCCGACGAGCTGGAAACGCCCAACGAGTATACGACTTCGTTTATGGTTTCGGGCGTAACTGACGCGTTAAACGACGAATACGTCAAGGTTAAAAAAATATACGGGGTAAGAAACGGAAAATACGTTGAATATATATGCACAAGCGAAGTGTTATCAAAGCTTACGGCGGCCGACAAGCTGCCGAAAAAAGGCGATATTGTAAGAGCGGTGATAAGCGGCGGCAAAATAATCGGGCTTTCAAGAGATGTTATTTTCTCTGATACCGGCTTTGATATAAACTATGATAAGGACGGCGTGTCGTCAAGCGCAAATTCGGTGACATCATATATAAGCGGAACTCTCATATCAAAGGATAAGGACTCAATAGTGCTTTTGGCAGATAAAATGCCCATCCCGAATTCGGGCGGATATATAAATAAAATTGCGCCTATAAGCTTATCTAATCCCACATATACGGTGTTTGATACGAAAACGGGCGATATCTATCCCGGCAAGTACGAAAACTTAAGTGTTTCGGGAGAACGAGTTCAGTATATTGTTTGCAAGCTGAGTTATTACAGAGCGGATACCGTGTTTATTTACATAAAGTGAAAGGAGCGGGGAAATGACTAAAAAAACAATATCTATACTAACGGCGCTTATACTTATTTTGGTAAGCCTGCCTGCAGGCGCCGCAGGTGTAAAATGCAGCGTCAATGAGGTTTTTGACGATTATGCGTTCAATGAGCAAAGCTTCGGAAGCAATTTCAAGGTTCTTTCGGGACTGAATACGAGAATTGTAGAGAGAAAGGGAACGGATAAAGCGCTTTACTCCGAAATGTACGGCAATGCATTTAAAGCTTCTTTTCCTGTTTCGGAGTTATACGGCAATACGGTTTTTTCCTATGATATAAAAATAGACGGTGACGTAGAGGGAAATATTTTAAACCTTAAGGGAGAAAGCCCTGTATTCAGATATACAAACAGCAAAATACTTCTCGATAACGACAGAAACATAGGTAACTATGTAAGCGGCAAATGGACAACATATGCGGTTGCCGTTGATTTCGAATCAAACACGTATGACCTGTATGTTGACGGAAAAAATATTTTTTCAAACCGGTATTTTTATTCAACGCAAAAAAATGTTAAAGAGATTGATTTTACGTTCAGCGCAAGGAATGACGATAAAAAATGCTCCGTGGCGATTGACAACGTAAGAGTGTATGAGGGGAAAGAGATTCTGCCGCCGGCCTCATTTGAACAAAAAAAGCGTTCGACGGAGGTTTTGGATTTTGAAGAAATAACGGAAAAGGTTACGTATGACAAAGTATTTCTCGATTCAAACGGGAAAGACGGAATAAGCGTGTCCTTTACTCAAAAAGACGACACAATTGCAAGATGGGACAGCGTTCCCGGCGAAACAAGGCCGTCAATGCATTTTGTCAAGCAGGGCAAAAATGACGTTTTTGCCGACATTTCACTCGGACTGCCCGACGATTGTACAAAGTTTGTTGTGGAATGTGATTTTTATCCAGTAAAAAGAGAAAACTCAACCGCAAACATTTGTACATTGTACAGCTCCGACGGAAGAACCTCATTGCTCATGAGAATGTATAATGAGCCTAATAATACGTTCCTTGTAGGCAATATGTTTTCCTGCGGAACAATTCCTGTCGGCGAATGGAGTCATCTTACGGCGGTGGTCAATCTGATTAACGGAACCTGCGACGGTTATGTAAACGGTGTGTTGAAGGTATCGAACGCTCAGCTTGTAAACGGAGGTGTTGTTCCGTCTAAGATGAGAATCGGCTTCCCGAGCACGGATTCAGAGGGACACAATGAATGTTATATGAGAAATTACAAGGTTTACGAAGGAAATGTTATACGCGAATTTAACGACGAGGACAAGGAAACCGCACCCGGGCTTGACGCCGATGAGTTTACCTCCATACTTACGTCCGATGAAACCGTCAAAACCTTTCTCGGTCACGACACGGTATTTATGTCGTCAAACACTAAATGCTACATAAACAAAGAAAAAAGAGATTACAGCGAATTTTCCGCCGCCCCGTTCAAGGACGAAAACGGTGTTTTGTACGTTCCGGCGGATATTATCTCAAACGCCTTTTCTCTCGGACTTGAAAGCAAAGAAAACGAAGCGGTTCTGGACGGAAAGTATACGCTGAAAAACGGGGAAAAAATATGTCGCGGAAATTCCGGCTCAATCGAGCTTAAAAACGCGCCCGTAAAAAAGGACGGAATTTTCTACATTCCGGCAGAAACCTTCTGCAGGGACGTTTTGAAGAAATATGTATATAACGACGAACGCGGATATATGCTTGTTTCCGATACAGACCGCGCCTACGGCAACAACAGGTTAAATATATGGGAAAGATCCGACGATATAGAAAGATATATGCATTTTGACAGGCCCGACGGCTCGAAAATAATCGAGGATATGAAAAAGTCTGATATTTACGGAGTTCATCCGAGACTTATTGCAACCAAGGAAGAGTTTGAGCAGCTTAAGAAAAAGATTCAGAGCAAAAAGGAATATCTTGAGATATATAAAGATTTCATCTTAAAATGCGAGAACTATGTTTTGCAGCCGCTGACCAAATATGATAAGCCCGACGGTCTGCGCCTTTACGGGGCGCTTGCAACAACTGCGGGAGCGATTATCAAAAATCTCGGCATGGCATATCAGCTTACGGGAGACAAAAAATATGCCGAGCGCGCATGGCTGGAAATTGAAAATATCCTCTCGTGGGATGATTGGAACTGCGACAATCACTATCTTGATTCCGGCGCTGCCGTTCCGATGATAACAGGCGGGTACGACTGCATTTACGATTATCTGACAGCAGAGAGGAAGGAGCTTTTTAAAAAGCGTTTTCAGGAGTTGTATCTCGATTATGCGGTCGGGGCTTGCATGGGGACATCGAAATTTACCCTGTACAATTCAAGCTACACGCAAAGCAACTGGGGAGCCGTTTGCGGCGACGGAATGATTCACGCGGCAATGTGCCTTATAGACGAGGAGGATGAAAACAGTCTTCTCACTAAAAAATGCAAATTTTTAGCCTCGGAGATTATTCAGTCTCTGGAATTTCCGCTCGGGCAGCTATTCCCGGCGGGAACGACCTCGGAAGGATTTGTGTATTGGGAATACTATTTGACGGATCTTTCGTCGGCGACCGATCTGCTGATGAGAATGTGCAACGATGATTACGGCTTCTTGTCGTCTCCGGGATTTGATAAATGTGTTGACTACGGTATATACGGTCAATCCGATAACGGCGCATGGCCTTACTCGGACACCGATATGGACCTCGGAGTATATTTTCCGATGACAACATTTTTATATGCCAAAATTGCAAACAATAAGGAAATGATGTCAACACTTGAAGCTTTCAAGGATTATCTCGGCGTCAGGGGCAATCTCAGTTATCTTCTTTGGTCAGGCGAAGGCGACAGGCAGACAAAAATTAACTATCCGCTTGATTACTATACCGAGGGCGAGGAAATAACGGTTATGAAATCCTCGTGGAAGGATAAAGATGGTATCTTTCTCGGGGCGCTCGGAGGGCGCAACACCCTTACGCTTTGCCATATGGACAAAGGAACGTTTATATTTGACGCTCTCGGCGAAAGATGGTTTTTGGACTTGGGCAAGGACAACTATAACATTGCCGACGGATATTGGGCTGAGGATACAAGAAGACGCTTGTACAGAATCAGAACGGAAGGTCATAACTGCTTAAACATCAATCCCTCTCCCGATGAATTCGGTCAGGAGAAAAATCAGACCGCGAAGGTGATAAGACACGAATCGGCCGACAGAGGTTCAATTGCGGTTTATGATTTGAAGGATGTTTACGGAACAAAAACAAGCAGCTATAATCGCGGCTTTTATATGTGCGATGACCGCGACGCCGTAATTGTACAGGACGAATTGACGCTCACGGCGAAAAGTGACTTATATTGGTTTTTGCATACAAAAGCGGATATTGAAATATCATCTGACGGAAAAACCGCGGTCTTCAGGCAAAACGGCAAAAAGGTCAGAGTTGAGTTTTACACAGATCTTACCGACTGGAAGCTTGAAGTTATGGATGCAGAACCCCTTAGCGAGCAGACAAAGGTTGTAGGGGAATACGCAAGAGACGGAATAAGAAAGCTTGCTCTCGTGTCGCACAATGCTTCGGGAAACGTTACGATTTCCGCAAAGATAATTCCCGTAACGGACGAGGATACGATTATACCGCTTGAATACAAGCCTATCTCGTCATGGAGTATTCCCGAGGGAAAAATGAACAAGCCCGAGCTTTCAGCCCTTAAAATGAACGGCTTGCCGCTTGACGGATTTACCCCCGAAACCAAGAACTACACAATACACCTTCCGTACGGAAGCGATGTTCCTTACTTTGAGGCCGAAAGCGCAAATGCGGCAGTTGAAATTTTTCAGCCGCAAAGCCTTATGGACGATTGTGTTATTACGCTTACAAACGCGGAGGGCAAAAAGGTTAAATATAAAATAAAGTTCAGTCTTGAAATCATGATTAAAAACAATCTCTCAAATATCGAACCTGTTGCAGGGGAGAGCAAGGAGGCTTTAGAGCTTAAAGCCGTTTCGGTTACCGCAAGCGATGAGCCGCAAAAAGACCATCTTGCAGCGTGTGCCGTGGACAGAGATTATAAAACAAGCTGGACATCCGACACCGACGGAGCATATATTGAGCTTGATCTCGGTTCGGTTAAAGAATTCAGCGGACTTGAGCTTGCATTCTTATCGGGCGCAAGCAGAAAATACAGCTATGAAATACTGTATTCCGAGGATAAACAAAATTATACGAGAGTGTTTAACGGGAAATCGACCGGCAAAACCGCGGAAACGGAACTGCTTAAAATACCCGGCAAAGCACGTTATGTGAGATTGATCGGTCATTTCAATTCCGAATCTAATTGGAATAACCTATCGGAGTTTCACGTTTATAAATGATGTAAATTCAGGTTAAGTCAAATTTCGGCTATTATTTATGAAAGGATGGTGAAATGTATGAAATTACGAAGAATCATTGCGGCGGCAGCTGTTTTGGCAATGCTTTTTACAATGACGCCCGCTTATGCGGGAGGTTCTGTCGTTATTTCGTCTGTTGAACCTTCGGAAAATTCAAGCATTGAGCTTAGAGAAAACGAAAAAATAACATTTTCGTGTAATGTGTCCGGAGCAAGTCTTGTCAAGTTTTTGCTTGACGGGGTTGTCGTTACCGAATTTTCCCGAAACGGTGAATGCACGTATGAAATGGATTCGGGAAGGGTTGGCGTCGGCAACAGAAGCTTTGAGGTTGTAGCGCTTGATAAATACGGCAATATCAGTATTGAGAGAAGCCGCTTCAGCACCTTTGTAAATCTTAAAAGCCCGATAAACGAGGGGGCTTCAAGCGAGGTTCAGACATTTGATGCAATGGGAGAGGAATACTCCGAGCGCACTATTGACGAAACGCTGATTTCAAACTTTTCAAGAGATTTCGGCTGGACTCTTACCGGAAAGGATGTATATCTGCAAAGGGTTGCCGGCGTAAGCGGTCAGGCTGACGATTATGCGGTTTCGATTATTCCGTACGGCACGGCAGGCAATTCAAATGCCAGATTTAAATTTGACGGCTGGAAGGACGAAGTCAAAACAGGAAAAATTATTATTGAATTTGATTGGAAAATCAGTGCGCCGCAGCAAATGGGTACAAATATAAAGCTGTACGGTCTGCCGCTTGCGGAAAGCGATGTTATCAAGGAAGACGGCAAGACTATGTATGACACCGGATTTGAGCCGCAGTCCATGGTCTGGGTTCATATGAAGTACGATTACGATGTTGATGAAAACAAATGCTCTCTCTGGATAGACGGCAAACAGTATTGGGATGAAAAGGAGTGCGGTTTAAAGAACTCGGAAAACAATCTCTCGCAGTTTGTTTTTGTACCGCAGTATTGGAGCGCTGCCAACTATTTTACAAAGAATTATTGGGCGTTCATTACAATAGATAATTTTTCGATATACAAAAAGGCAAAAAAGTCAACGCTTGACAGCTTAAGCTATTTGAAAGGTGGTGAAATGGTTTCGGTTTCGGATAAGGTGCCGTACGGCAGCGAAAAAATTGTTGCAAGCTTCTCCGAGGAGCTGAACGAAAGCACGGCTGAAAATCTTGAAATGTTTATTGACGGCGTCAAGCGTGAAAATGTAAAAGCCGAGGTTTCGGGAAATATTTTATCGGTTGATCTTCCGCCCGACATAATGAACTGTGAGGTTTGCGTAAGGTCGGCGGACGGCTTTGAGGTCTTTTCGAGCGACGCGTCGTTCTGCGGTATCAATTTCGGTTTTTCTGTGGACGGGAAGATTGAAGCAAAGGTTGAATACCGTGTAAACTCGGTTGAAGCCCAAAGCAAAGCGCTTCTCAAAAAAGATGATGTTGTAACCGCAAGCTATACCGCAAACAATATCGGAGACGGCTCGCAGAAATTGCTTCTTTTGCTGACGCTGCGCAAAAACGGCAGCTTGAGCATGATTTCATGCTCGGAAGTAAATCTTGCGGCAAATACGAAGGATACGTTTGAGCTGCCGCATCTGACGGTTGCCGAGGACGGGGAATACGAAATCGGCTTAACGGTCTTGGGGAGCTTCAGGGACACAAAACAGTATTGATTAAGAAAGGATGGCAAAAATGGCAAAAAAAATTTTAACGTTATTATTAACACTCGGATTAATTTTGTCTGCATCTTTAGTTCCTGCATTTGCAGACGGAGAAATCACAATCACCTCACCTTTAAACGGCTCAACGGTTAAAGCCGGCACGGTGACACTGTCGGCTGCGGCAGAAGGTGCGGAAACCGTGGAGTTTTATCTTGACGGCGAATTGGTAAAATCATTTGCAGCCGGAGAAAATGCTTCGTTTGATGCGGATGTTAAGGGCGGAACGCGCGAATTTAAAGCGCTCGCAACTTTCGGCGGCGTCAGCCGTGAAGCCGTTTCGGTTTTTTCGGCAACAGAAACATACGCCCTCCCCATTAACGACGGGGCATCAACCGAAGTTCAGACGTTTGATTCAATGGGAGAGGAGTATAAGGACCGTACTCTTGACCAAACGCTTATTTCAAACTTTTCGAGAGATTTCGGCTGGACTCTTACAGGTGAAAATGTTTATCTGCAAAGAACCGAGGGAGCAAGCGGAGCAGAAGGCGATTACGCGGTCAGGGTGATTCCTTACGGCTCTGTCAGCAATTACAACGCCGCGCTAAAGCTCAATTCATGGACAAACAAGGTAACAAGCGGAGTAATTCACATTGAATTTGACTGGCAAATAGGCGGCCCGCATCAAAACGGAACGCTTATCAGAATTAACGGTCTTCCGGTTTCGGCAAGTGGAAATGTTATAGACGAAGGCGGAAAAAACGTATATGATACGGATTTTGAAATGCCTTCGTTTAAATGGACGCATATGAAGTATGAATATGATGCAGACAATAATACCTGCTCGCTTTGGATTAACGGAACACAGTACTGGGACAAAAAAGCCTGCGTGGAACAAAATGCCGCAAACAACTTATCGCAGTTTGTGTTTTTACCGCAATATTATTCCGGTGCAAGCTGGTGGGTAAGCAATTATTATGCAGGTATCCTGCTCGACAATTTTTGCATTTACAATAGCCGCGATATAAAAACGACATCAAAGTCATACAGCGCTTTCGGGCTTAATAAAGCGTATGAAAGCACCGTCCCCGTAAACGCTTCGAACGTAGGCGTTACTTTAAATTCGGACATTCCGGGGTTGTCTCAATCGGATGTGTCGGTTTTCTTAAATAATGATGCTGTGACAACAAGCTTTGATTACGGCAGCAATAAAATATCCGTAGGTATGCCGGAGAATGCGTCGGCGGGCGATACTCTTAAGATTTTGATAAAGCCTCAGGGACTTAAGTACGGGATATACGAAACCTTCAATATAGGCAATGCGCTTGAAGCTTCATGTGAAATAACGTCTCCCGAAAACGGAAGCAAAATTTCCGACAGCGGGGACATAACGCTTACGGCAACGGCGATTGCCGCAAATAATGTAAAATTTTATACAGACAACAATTTGGTCAAAGAATTTACGGCGCCGAGTGAAAACAGCGTATATACATTTGAGTTAAATACCGCGGAGCTTTCTTACGGAAGGCATATATTCAAAGTCGTATCAGACATCGGAGACGGAAAAACAGTTGAGGATTCTGCGGAATTTACATTTATGAAGGCTTTAACGGGTTCTGTAAACCCGGGTCTTTCAACAGATGTTCAGACGTTTGATACAATGGGAGACGAATATGCCGAACGCACTGTAGACGAAACATTGATTTCAAACTTTTCGAGAGATTTCGGCTGGACTCTTACGGGTGAAAATGTTTATCTGCAAAGAACCGAGGGAGCAAGCGGAGCAGAAGGCGATT
>OLSB01002929.1_pt1 | contig 13185 bp, 8 predicted proteins | sample 1672071 | NCBI WGS metagenome assembly OLSB01 (sample SAMEA3136642, study PRJEB25190) | human gut metagenome | biome: human gut; feature: human-associated habitat; material: faeces | place: Austria | collected 2013 | reverse complement strand
ACACGTCCGCCGGTATCCACCAGCTTCTGCTTGCCGGTGAAGAAGGGGTGACACTTAGAGCAGACTTCCACGCGAATATCCTTCTTCGTAGAACCTGTCTCAATCACATTACCGCAGGCGCATTTGATAGTAGTCTGCTGATAATTGGGATGGATTCCTTCCTTCATTGCTCTTGTTCACCCCTTTCTGGTTCACTCGTCGCCGCGGCTGCGCCGCAAACGCAACTGTGATAATAGCACACTCCAACGCCAAATGCAAGCACTTTTCGGCAATTTTACAAAGAAATTTCCGTCCCGGCTGCGAAGAAATACAATATCCGCTCCGTTACCGGCTTTTCCAGTATTTTTTCCAGCGCCGCGGCGTAGGCCGCCAGCTGGGGACGGTACGTCTCCGCCCGCTGGGTCAGCGCCTCGCCGGTCACGCGGTCGGTCTTGAAATCCACCACCGTCAGGCCGCGCTCCGTCTCGAACACGCAGTCCGCCACGCCCTGGAGCAGCAGCTCCTCCCCGGCGGCGGACGGGTCGTAAATACCGCCATCCACCAGCAGAGCGAAGCGGTACTCCCGCCACACCTGCCGCGCACGGCGGATGCGCTCCGCCAGCGGCGAGGACAAAAACCGTACCAGCGCCGGGATGTCCAGCGATGCGGCCTGCTCCGCCGTCAGCAGACGGCGCTGCGTCAGCGCCGCCACCTGCGATCGGACATCGTCGCCGCTCGACGCGCTGAGGTCGAGGTACTGCATCACCAGGTGCATGGCCGTGCCCCGCTCCGCGGCGCTGAGACCCTGGGCCTCCTGCATGAACCGGGGCTTTTCCGGCGTCAGCTCGTGCCAGTGGGGCGGTGCGCCCTCCGCGATCTCCTGATCCAGCTCCCGGCCCTTCAGCTGGGTGGCCGTCACCTTGGAGGGCGTTACCGTGGCCGCCGGGTGGCCGTAGCGGAACGACAGCGCCGCCGCGTCCGGCAGCACGTCCTCGCCGCGGGCCGTCTCCGCCGGTTCGTCCGCCGGCTGCGCGTCCTGCTCACCGCCCACGTGGTGCAGCTGCACCGTCAGACCCTCCGGCCCTTCGTCCAGCTCCTGCGGCCACAGCTCGGCGAACTGATGCAGCTCCCCCGCCGCCGTGGTGTGCAGCAGCGGCAGCAAAAGCCAGTCGCCGGGACATTTCGCGCCGGATACCGCCTCCGGCTGCACCGGCACGCCGCTGAGGGCGATCAGCTCCCGCAGGTGCTTCTCCCCGTGTTTCATGGCGTCCACTAAAATGAGCTTCTCCTTGGCGCGGGTCAGCGCCACGTAGAGGATACGCATCTCCTCGGCCTTGCTCTCCCGCTCCAGCGTCAGAGCCAGCGCTGTTTTGGAGAGGGTGTCGTAGCGGATGTGCCGCGCCGTGTCCACCCGCTCCGCCCCCGCGCCCAGCTGGGGATGCACCAGCACCGGCTGGTTCATGTCCTGACGGCTGAACGTGCGGTTCAGATCCGCCAGCACCACCACCGGGAACTCCAGACCCTTGGAACGGTGTACACTCATGATACGCACGCCGGAGGCGGAGGACGCGGCACTGAGCTGCGGCGCGTCGCCCTTTTCCAGCAGACTGCGGAGGTAGAGGATGAAGTCGAACAGGCCCGTTTTGCCGCTCTGCACCGTCCGGCGGGCGTAGTCGTACAGCGCGTGAAGCCGGGCCAGGCGCAGCTCGCCGTCCTCCATCGCACCGAACACCGCCGATGCGTGGCAGCGGTCGTAGATATACCACAGGAGCTGATCCGCCGCCATCTCACGGGAGGCCGCCCGCAGCTCCGCCAGCAGCGACAGGAACGCCGCACTGTCCGGCGCGTCATCCCGGCAAAGCGCCTCGTAGTAATCCCCATCGGGCTGGAGGGCACGTATCTGCGCCAGCCGGTCGGGGGTCATGCCCACCAGCGGCGAACGCAGCACCGCGATCAGCGGCACGTCCTGCCGGGGGTTGTCCACCACCTCCAGCAGCGACAGCAGCACCGCCACCTCCATGGCGGCGAAGAAGTCCTCGCTCTCGCCGCCGTCACAGGGGATGCCCTCCCGCTCCAGCGCCGCGCAGAACGCGGACAGCCGTGAGCTGGGCGAACGCATGAGGATGACGATGTCCTCCGGCGTGACGGGCCGCGTCTGCCCGTCCTCGCCCTGTACGGGGAAGCCCTCGTCCAGCAGGGCTCGGATGCGCCGGGCTGCGAACCGGGCCTCCGCCTGAACGCGGTCGAACCGCTCCTCCTCCGTATCCTCCACGCTGACCAGGTGGAGCTCCACGTCCCGCCGGGCCGGCGGGTAGTATTCCGCGCCGAAATAGAGCTTCTCCTGGTCGGTGTAGTCCATCTCGCCCATCTCCGTGGACATGATCGCCCCGAACACGAAGTTGGTCACGTCCAGCACTTCCCGCCGGGAGCGGAAGTTGCGGCTCAGGACCATGCGCCGGGGCTGACCCTCCGAGGCCGTGTTCGCATCGGCGAAGGTGCGGTATTTCTCCAGGAATATCCCCGGCTCGGCCAGCCGGAAGCGATAGATGCTCTGCTTCACATCGCCCACGGCGAACAGCCGCTGCCCATCGTCGGACGCGGCACGGAAGATGCAGTTCTGCACCTCATTGGTGTCCTGATACTCGTCCACCATCACCTCCCGGTAGCGGTGGGACACCTGCTCCCCCAGCTCCGTGGGCGAGCCGTCCTCGTGAGCCAGCAGCGTCAGGGCGTAGTGCTCCTGATCGGAGAAGTCCAGCGCGTTGCGCCGCACCTTCTCGGCCTGATACCGCTGGCCGAAGGACGCCGTCAGCCTAAGCAGGCCCCGCATGGCCGGGGCGATGGCCCGCAGGTCGTCCAGGTGCTCCGATTCCGGCGTTTCGTAGGGCGCGGCCAGCTTTTTCAGCTCCGCCTTGCACTTCTCCATCACCGTCCGGGCGGCCTTTTTCGCCTGCTCGTTCTCCTCGCCCCTTACGACGCCCACACGGCGAAACGACGGCTGCACCGCCGCCATGGCCGCCCAGCCGCTTTGAGACGCCTCACGGTAGCGCCGAAGCTGGCCGGCCACCTCTATAAAGCGGTCGCCGTAGGCCTCCAGCACCGGCGGGCAGTCCGCCATGGCGGACACCGCCCGCTCCAGCTGGGACGCCCAAAATTCGGCGCGGCGCACCGTGTCCGCCATCACCGTCTGTCCGTATACGCTGTCCGCCAAATGGGCCGGGATGTCCGTCCAGCCCTCCGCCGCACGGGCCAGCCACTTCTCCGGGTAGGGGTGGCTTTGCAGCTTTCCGTGCAGCTCCGGGATCAGCCGGGCCAGCGCCCGGTCGTCCCGTCCCGCGCCCAGCGTGTCCGCCAACTGCGCGTACTCCTCATCTCCGCTCTCAATGGCACGGTAAAACTCTTCCAGCGCCGCTTCCAGCGCACGCTCCCGCAGCAGCGCCGCCTCGCTCTCGTCCAGCACCCGGAAGTCCGGCGTAAGACACCGCCCGTCCACCGGCGGCAGGAGATGCACGTGCTGCCGCAGCAGCTGGGCGCAGAAGCCGTCCACCGTCTTGATGTCCGCCTGATACACCCGGAACATCTGCGCCCGCAGATGGCGGTCGCCGGGGCTCTGCGCCACACGGGACGCCAGCTCGGCGGCCAGCTTGCCCCGCAGCTCCGCCGCGGCGGCCCGGGTGTAGGTGATGATGAGGAAATCGTCCACGTGGCAGTGCTCCTCCGTCAGGTAGGAGAACACCCGCTCCACCAGCACCTTGGTCTTGCCCGACCCGGCGGCGGCGGATACCAGCAGACTGCCGCCACGGTTCTCCACCGCAGCGCGCTGCTGCTCCGTCAATCTGATCTCAGCCATGGGACACCTCCCTGTCCACCGCCGCCCAAAATTCCTCCGGCGTGGTCTTTTGCAGATACTGTGCCTTGTCCCGCCGCTCATCGAACCAGCAGGCCGAGGCGAAGGCGCAGTGGTCGCAGGCGCTCTCCTGCGGCCCACGGACGCAGGGGTCGGCGTCGATGTTTCCCGCGCCCAGCTCCTCGGCCACCCGGTGCAGCAGCTTGTCCACATAGCGGCCCAGCTTGCCAAGCTGCACCGCGCTGGCCAGCGACCCGGTGAGCGTGCCGTCCTTCGCCACGCCCAGGGGCAGGAAGCAGGGCGACTCCAGCGCCTCGTGCTCCATGGCCGTCAGCACGTCCGGCTCGGCCAGTATCATACCGCTGCGCCGCAGCTCACGCCGCAGGGACGCTTGCAGCTTCTCCGGCGGGACGGCCCGATCCGCCCGCAGTATCACATCGCGGGCGGGCAGATACAGCACACCCGCCGGTTCGACGGGGCTGTTGAAATACGCCGCGCCGCTTCTTTGCAGCGCAAACAGGTACAGCAGCATCTGAATGCCCAGGCCGCAGCGCACGTCCGCCAGGTCGAAGGACTTTTTCCCCGTCTTGTAGTCCACCACCCGCAGGTACAGCCGCCCGTCCTTCAGCCAGCCGTCCACCCGGTCCACCTTTCCCGTTACGGACAGGGTGGTGTCCCCTGCGGTGACGGTGATGGCGGGCAGCTGGCCGTCCCTGCCGCCGAAGCCCAGCTCGAAGGCCATGGGCCGGAAATCCGAGTGGCGCATCTCCTCCACCGCGTTCTCCACGATGGTGCAGGCCGTCTCCCGCAGCCGGGAGAACAGGTAGCGGAAGCGGGCGCTCTTGTCGCCATAGCCGTCGATGACGGCGGCAATGTATTGGTCGGTGAACCTGTTCACCAGCGCCCGCAGACGCTCCGGCTGCGCCTGGCCGATGCCCTCGCCGCCGTCCAGCTCACGCAGGACGTTTTCCAGCAGGTAGTGGAGGAACGTGCCGATCTCCGGCGCTTCAAATTTGGCGGTTTTCCGCTCCCTGGCCCGCAGGCCGTATTCCATGAAATAGCCGAAATGGCAGGTCTTGACCCGGTCCAGCCGGGAGGCCGACATGGCCACCGTGCCGCCGTACAGGCTGCGTATCGCCTCCGGCGACAGCCGTCCCCGGCCCATGGCACGGGCTGCGGCCATACGGTTCAGCACCGCGCCCTGCCCGTTTTCCCGGAAATAGCGCCATAGCGCGCCCTCCGGGCAGCGGCCCGCCAGCGTCAGCGCCGGGGCGGGCAGCTCGCGGCGGTATGCGCCGTCCTCCCGCTCCACCCGCACCGCCGGGAACAGCTGGCGTATCCGCGCCACCACGAAGGACGGCAGCAATCGCGCTCCCGTCTCGTCCCCGGCGGGCCACGTCACCGTCAGGTTCTCCGTGGGCTGGGCCAGCGCGGCGTAGATGTTTTGCAGCTCGCTGCTCAGGTCGTCAAAATCCGCGTCCGCCAGGGCGATGCCCTGCTGCTGCAGAAGCTCCCGCTCCGCCCCGTCCAGCAGGCCGGTGTTGGCGGACACCGTGGGCAGCACGCTGTCGTTTGCGCCCAGCAGGAACAGGTGGCGCACCGGGTGGCGGTCGTTCCGGGTCAGGGGGCTGACCTTCACCTGATCCAGCGTGGCCGGGATGGTGGCCACGGCGTACTGACTCAGCGTCAGCCGCAGCAGCCGCGCAAACTCCTCGCCGTCCACCTCCGTGTCGCCCAGCCGCTCCACGAACTGATCCAGCACCTGGCAGAAGATGTGCCACAGCTGGGCGTACTCCTCCGCCGCCTGCATATCGCCGCTCTCCCGCAGCGCCTCCGTCCGGCGCTTCAGAATATCCGGCGTGCCCGCCAGCTCCGCAAATGTGTAAAGCACTTCCGCCTTACCCCTCGCGGTTTTATTATCTTTCAGTCCCTCACTCAGCTGCCAAAACAGCGTCCGCACCTTGCGCCGCACCCGGTTGACCTCCGACAGCTGCGCCTGCCGCCGGGACGTCATCTCCAGGCCGTAGCCGTCCGGGCAGGCCGTCCAGTCCACGTCACGCAGCCACATATTGCCCCGGATCTCCCAGCGGACGGCGTAGTTCTCCAGCAGGTCGCACTCCTGCTCCGTCACGCTGGTCATGCCGGTCTTCAGGCAGCGGAACACGTCCTCGTATTCAAAGCCGCCCGTCACCGCGTCCACGGCGGACAGCAGCAGTGTCAGCACGGGCTTGTCCAGAATATCGCTGCGGCGGCTGATATAGGCCGGGATGCCGTCCCGGCGGAACACCGCCTCCAGCAGCGGGCCGTACACGTCCATGTTCCGGGCGGCCACGCCCATATCACGCCAGCGCATGCCCTGCCGGGCCAAACGGCGCAGCTGGGACGACACGTACTCCACCTCGGAAAACGCCGTGTCGGCCTGGTACAGCCGGATGGGCACGCCGCCGCCCTGCCATTCCTTCGTATCGCCGAAGCAGTGGCGTTCCAAATGGCCCAGCGGGGTACTGACGCAGGTGACAAGGTGTTCTACTTCACACTTTGCGCCGCTCTCCGCCGCCATCCGCTCCAGCCGGTAACGCTGGCCGATGGCGTTTTGGAACAGCTGCACCTCGTGCATATCCCCCAGCAGCGTCACCGTCAGGCTGTGGGCCTGGCGCAGCACCGTGGCCAAAATGTCCTCCTCCACCCGGTTGAAGTAGGAGAACCCGTCCACGTACACGTCCTTGCCCGTCAGGTAGTCGTCCTCCGGCAGCGCGTCACACAGCTTCTGCACCCGGGAGCGCACGTCGAACCCGTCGCCATGGAGGCGGGCATCGTAGGCGGCGAACACCAGCGCCGCCGAGCGCAGCTTATCCCCCGCCGCGCCGGGGATGTCCTCCACCTGCCGCAGCAGCGTCTCCGGCTGCACCCGGTAGGCGTACAGCTCGTCCGCCAGCGCCACCAGCTGCCGCAAAAACGCGGGCCGCTGGGAGGGACGGGCAAACACCGTCAGCCGTCCGCTGACTTCCTGTAACGCCCGGCGCATGGTCAGCAGCTTGCCGCCGGCATCCAGCGTCACGTCCGCCAGTCCGCCGGTGCGGCCCAGCACACGGGTGGCCAGGCTGCGGAAGCTGAGCACCTCCGCGTCCCGGCTGGCCGTCGGCCCGCAGGCGCGGCACAGATCCAGCTCCGCCTCGTGGGAGGCGTGCTCCGGCACGAGCAGCACCTGTCCCCGCTGGCTTCGCCGCGCCGTGATCTCCTCCAGCACCCGGCGGCTCTTACCCGCGCAGGCCCGGCCCATCAGAATATGCAGCTCCACGGGCGTATCCCCCTCTCTCGTTCTTGGATGTATTATACAACACTTTACGCCGCTTGCAAAGGCTATTCCGCTCTCTCCAGGCGCAAAAAAGGACACGCGAAGCGTGTCCTTTTCCCGTTATTTCCTCTGCGCCAGCCAAAGGCGCAGCGCATCCCGGTTCTCCTCCGTCACCGTGACCACCCGGACGTTGGGGTGAGACGCCACCTGACGCAGAAACGCGCTCTCCGCCTGCTGCAAAACGCCGACGACGGGAACATCTCCCTCCAACGCCCGCAGCACCGCCTGGCGGAACGCGGCAGCCTGTTCTTCGTGCGGGCCAAGTTCGTCCATCACCAGCACCTCACAGCCCGCCGTATCGGCCAAAGCCCCGCAGCCCAGCTTATCGAACTGCTGCATATCCGCGCCGCCGCAACAGAACAAAAGGTTCTCCGCCGACGGCACGTCCACCGTTCCGGCCCGCAGCAGGTGGACGGAGGGCCGCTCCAGCACGCCCTCCACCCGCCGGGTGAAGAACCCGCCGGCGCGCTTGCCCTCGATGGCCGTCCGTACCAGCGTGGACTTCCCCACGCCCTTACGCCCGGTGAAGAACAGGTGCTCAGTGCATGGGGCAGCCATGGTGCACCTCTCCCTTGGCCTCACGGGCCGTGGCCCGTACCATGATCATCTCGCCGGTGATGGACACGGCGATCTCCTCCGGCGTCACAGCCTTGATGGCCGTGCCGATGGGCGTGTGCACCGAGGCGATGGCCGCCTCGCCGATGCCGGCCTCCCGCAGCCGCTGGTTCACGAAGACCGTCTTCTTCCGCGATCCGATAACGCCCACATAGGCGGTCTCGCGGCGCAGCACCTGTACCTCCGCCTGAAAATCGTGCTCGTGGCCGTTGGTCATGATGACCACGTAGTCCTCCGGCTGGATGGTGACATAGTCCTCGATGCGCTCAAAGTCGCCGCAGATCACCTCGTCCGCCTGGGGAAAGCTCTCCTTCGTGGCCAGCTCAAGCCGGTCGTCAAACACCACAGGGCGGAAGCCTACCGTGTGCAGCAGCGGCACGAGGGCCTTAGCGATATGCCCCGCACCGAAGATCAGCGCCCGCTCCCCCACCGGCAGCGCCATGGAAAACCGGGTCTGGCCGTCGCTCTCGTCCGTGTCCGTAACGGCGGCGGGACTGCCGTCCAGCGGCAGCGTCAGATACCCCGGCACGCGGTCCTTCACCCGGCGCAGCACCTCCGCGACCACCGCGCCCCAGGCCGCGTCACCGGCAGGAACGCGGCAGAAATACACCGTCACATCGCCGCCGCAGACCATGCCCACCTCGCCGTCCTTTTGCAGACGGAAAAAGTGGGTATAGCCGTTTTTGCCATCCCGCAGCATCTCCCGGGCGATCTCGATGGAGCGCCCCTCCACCGCGCCGCCGCCGATCGTCCCGGCCAGCAGCCCATCGCCGTCCACCAGCATCTGACTGCCCCTGCCGCGAGGGGCAGAGCCGTCATCCCAAATGATGGTGGCCAGCACCGTGTCCCTGCCCTTTTCCCGGGCGTAGACCAGCTGTTGAAATGTGGTGTGCATCGTCAGGCGCTCCTTTCATCTCATCGTGTCACGCGGCCTTGATGACAGAGTGGGCCGTCAGCGCCGCGAACTGCGCCTCCGTCAGCTCACAGTGGTAGAACAGCTCAAAATACGCGCTGGCCGCCTCGTACAGGTCATAATCCACCGCATCGGGGTACAGCACGGCGGCCATCCACTGCATACCCAGCAGCCGCTGGACGCTGGGCGGGAAGCCCATCCAGTTGTACGGGCCGAAGGGCACTTCGTAATAATTCCCCTCCTTGATGGCGGTGATGGTCTGCCAGTTCTCATTGTCTGCCACGGTGTCATAGATGCTGTCCGGGGCGAACAGGATCACATCGGGATCCCAGTTCAGGATCTGCTCCATGTCCACCTCGTTGCCCGTGCCCTTGCTGGACGGCTCGTCCACCACGGCCAGGTTGTTGGCCAGCATGTCAATGACCTCGGCGTGGTAAGAGCCCTGGGCGATGACGTTCAAGCCCTCGTCCCCTGTGATGTAAAGTATATTCGCTTTATCCACGCTGTCCGCGATGGCCTTCACCCTATCATACATGGCGCGGCAATAGTCCGCCAGCCCCTGTGCCTCGTTGGGCATGGCCAGCAGGTCGCCCAGCATGGCATACGTCTCATCCATCGTGGCCAAATAGGCATCGATGTGGACGAAGGGGATGCCGGTCTGCTCCTGTAAGGCATCCATGTCCTCCGCGAGGCTGCCCTTGGGCTCGCCTACATCGATGACCACGTCCGGCGCAGCTGCCAGCAGCGTCTCCAGGTTCAGCTCACCCTTGCCGCCATACAGCTGGCCCAACAGCGGCAGACTAAGGTATTTCTCGTCAAAATACGCCTGCGCCGTCTCGTCCCAAGCGTTGGCCACGCCCACCATCTTGTCCGGGGCGATGGCGAACACCACCATCTGGGCCAGCGGGCCGGATACGGCCACCTTCTGCACGTCCGCGGGCACAGTGACCTCGCGCCCGCAGGAGTCGGTGAACACACGGGTGGTATCCGCCTGCACGTCATCCTGCTTGCCGTCCTGCTTCTGCCCGCAGGCGAACAGGCTCAGGCTCATGGCCAGCGCCAAAATTAGCGCCAGCAGTCTTTTCACGTTGTTTTTCATGGTTTTCTCCTTATCATCTTCCCGGCTCACGCCGCGGAATACACGGTTTACTCTCCATCCCCCATCTGAAAGGTGATCAGGCCGAACTCCCGGCGGCTGGGCAGCTGCCAGGGAAATTCCGGGTCGCCTGTCTCCACCAACCGGGAGCGCCAGTCCTCGTTTCCGCCGTACAGCTCAAAGAACCGGCGGGCGTCCTCCAGGCTGCGGAAGGGCTGGTCGAAGTCAAACGCCTCCGTTCTTGCTGTAAAGCAAATTCCCTTTTCAGCTAAGATACGGCAGGCTGTTTCATAGCCGTGCCGTCCCGGCTCGCGGTGCTTGCCGGAAAAACGGTGGCTTTCATCGTTCCGCACCACCGCCAGCACCGTGCCCCTGCAGCACCGCGCCGCCGTGGCCAGTATCTCCTCCATGCTGCCGAAGAAGCAGAACACCATGGCGTCAAACGGCTCGTCAGGCCGGTAGGCCAGCACGTCGCCCCGCACCGCCGTCACGTTGGTGATGTGCCGGGTCTCGATCTCCCGCTTCAGCACCGCCAGCGCCTGACCGTCCCGCTCCACCGCCGTCACCGCGCCCACATACGGCGCGAGAGCCAGGGACAGATACCCCAGCCCGCAGCCCGCGTCACAGATGCGGTTCGTCCGCCGGAGATAGGGTGACAGCTCCGCCGCCAGCCTTTGGTGGAAGTCCGTCCGGCGGCAGGCATCGTCCATATAGGCGATGCGCTCCTGCGTCCACTCAAACATGGCCGCCTCCCTTCGGCACGACCACCGGGCCGTGCTCCGTGTCCAGCAGCGCCGCGTCCACGCCGTACAGCCGCTCCAGCAGCGACTCCGTCAGCACCTCGCGGGTGTCGCCGAAGGCGGCCACCTGGCCGTCCCGCAGGGCCAGCACCCGCTGAGAGAACCGCAGCGCGTGCTGGGGATCGTGGGTGGACAGGATCACCGTATAGCCCCGCGCCGCCAGCTCGGCCACCCGCTGCAGGACCAGCAGCTGGTTGCCATAGTCCAGCGAGGACGTGGGCTCGTCCATCAGCAGTATATCCGACCGCTGGCACAGCGCCCGTGCGATGAGCACCAGCTGCTGCTCGCCGCCGGACAGTGTTGCGAAATTTCGCGCAGCCAGCCGGGCCACGCCCATCTGCTCCAGCGCCTCCATGGCCCGCTTTTCCTGCTCCGTCGTGGGGGAACGGAACGGCGACAGCTCACGGGTCAGACCCATCAGCGCCGTGTCCAGCACCGAGTAGCCGAACGTGGGCCGGTGTATCTGCGGGATATAGGCGATGCGAGCCGCCATCTCCCGCCGGGACAGGCCTCGCACCTCCCGGCCATCCAGCTCGATCGCGCCGGAGTAGCCGTCGATGCCGCCCAAAAGGCAGCGAAACAGCGTGCTCTTTCCCGCGCCGTTGGGTCCGAGCACAGACAGGAACTCGCCTTTGTCCGCCGTGAAGGACACGCCCTTCAGCACCGGCACATCCTTGGTATAGCTGTACGACAGGTCGTTCACCGTCAGCTTCATGCCCGTTCGCCCCCCTTCACCATCAGGTAGATAAAGAAGGGCGCGCCCACGAAGGCGGTCAGGATGCCGATGGGGATCTCCACCGCCGTGAGACACCGCGCCAGGTTATCCACCAGCAGCAGAAACGCCGCGCCGAACAGCATGGACATGGGCAGCAGCCAGCGGCAGTCGTTGCCCACGATACGGCGGCTGAGATGGGGAATGACCAGCCCCACCCAGCCGATCATGCCGGACACGGACACCGCCGACGCCGTCAGCACCGTGGCAGACAGGATCACCGTCAGCCGCAGCCGGTCGGTATGCACGCCCATGGCCCGTGCCTCGTCGGCGGACAACGTCAGCAGATTCATCCGCCAGCGAAGAAGCAGCAGCGGCAGCAGCCCCACCGCCATGCACGCGGCGGCAAAGGTCACGGTCTTCATCCGCGTCCCCGACAGACTGCCCATGAGCCAGTAGGTGATCTGCGGCAGCTGGTTGCCGGGGTCGGCCACCAGCTTGATGTAGGACGTTCCGGCTGTGAACAGCGACCCCACCATGATGCCCGCCAGCAGCAGGTTCATCACCCGGTTTCCCCTGGTACGCCGCCCCACAAGATACACCAGCGTCACGGACAGCAGACTGGCACAGAAGGCGTACACCGTGACCGTCACGCTGCCCTGCCCCGTCAGAATGGCCAGCGCCGCGCCGAAGCACGCGCCAGAGGACGCGCCTAAAATGTCCGGCGCGGCCATGGGATTCTGAAACACCGTCTGATACGACGCTCCCGCCGCCGACAGCGCGCACCCCACCAAGCAGGCCAGCAGGATACGGGGCAGACGCACGTTCCACACGGCGATGGCCATGTTGTCCGTCCACGTCTGCTCCACCGGGAACAGCCGGGACAGCAGAATACGCACCACCTCCGACAGCGGCACATCGTACCGCCCCCACACGAAAGAGAGCAAAAGCAGCGCCAGCAGCGCTGCCGCCATACCCAGTACCCGCCCTGTGGGCCGGTTTTTTTGCAGTTTCACAGGCACACGCCCCCTTTCCCAAAATTCCGTTCTATATTTTACAGGATAACGCCTCAAAATGCAAGCCCTACCGCTTCATATTATCGAGCAAATCTGTAGGAATATAAAATCATTCTATGTTACGGACTTCCCTCTTGCATTTCGCGGTGCAAAGCGTTACAATAGCGGAAAATTTCAACAAGGAGGAAACGCCATGTACTATCGGGTGTCCAAAGAATTTTTCGAAAAGCTGCCCAATGCCTGCTTCGGCGCGGTAGCCGTCCGCGGGCTGGACAACACCCACGACATCCCGGAGCTGGAGCAGATGCTGGCCGAGAATGTCGCCGCCTGCGAGAGCTATTTCACCGGCAAAAAACCCAAGGAAACGGAGGACATCCTGCCCTACCGTCAGGCGTTTACCGCCCTTGGCATCAACCCCAACAAGTTCCTCTGCTCCATCGAGGCCCTGCTGACCCGCATCGCCAAGGGCAAGGGCTTCCCCCACATCAACGCCGCCGTGGATCTGGGCAACGCCGTGTCCATCAAGCACCGCCTGCCCATGGGCGCTCACGACCTGGACACCATCGACGAAGCTCTTGACGTGCGGCTGGCCCGCGAGGGCGACACATTCATCCCCTTCGGCAGCACCGAGGAGGAGACCCCCGACGTGGGCGAGGCCGTCTACGCCTCCGGCAGCGAGATCCGCACCCGGCGCTGGACGTGGCGTCAATCGGAGCGCGGCAAGATCACCGAGGCGACCAAGGCCATCCTCTTCCCCATCGACGGCTTCTCCGGCGTGAACGCCGCCGAGGTACAGGCCGCCGCCGATGAGCTGGTGGCCCTGCTGCACAAATACTTCGGCGACAGCATCGA
>OLSB01002925.1_pt1 | contig 13195 bp, 9 predicted proteins | sample 1672071 | NCBI WGS metagenome assembly OLSB01 (sample SAMEA3136642, study PRJEB25190) | human gut metagenome | biome: human gut; feature: human-associated habitat; material: faeces | place: Austria | collected 2013 | reverse complement strand
ATTTATTCCTAAATTTATTATGAAAAAAATATATAGTTTTATTTTAGCAACGGCATTGTTTTTTTCGTCGGTAAATTATGCTTTAGCCGATGGGATGAATGCATATATATACACAGCGGATGGCAGGGTTGCCTCAGTGCCTGAAAATCAAGTGGAAGCATATAAAAAAGTGGGTTGGTATGTGGCGAATAACAATCTTATCACAATTTTTGCAACTGATGGCAGAATTTCATCGGTTCCGGCTCGAGAAGTTGGTGCTTACTTAAATGTGGGGTGGCATATTGCTCCTGATAATTGTGTTGCAATATACACTTGGGACGGCAGAACAGCAAATGTATCAGTAGATGAATTTACAGTCTACACAAATTTAGGATGGAATGTGGCATATGAGGGAAAGGCGAAAATTTATGCGCCGGGAAAAGAAGCATCGGTTCCGCTTAATCAAATAAGTGCATATGCAAAAGTGGGTTGGTACTTATATCCGGTAATAACTATGTATGCGCCTGATGGAAGAAGCACTGTTGTTGCTGCAAGTGAAGTCGAAAATTATAAGAACGTTGGTTGGAGTGAATCACAAGCGGCTTATAGCTTTGCAAATACAAACAATATAGCTTATGACAGCTCTGTATGTGGTTCGGTGACAGGTACAATTACTTATCAGTACAATAGATTTATTGGAACACGTGCGGATGTCGGGGCTAATATTTTATTGATACAAGTAAATCATGTTCCTACGGAGAGAGATGCGCTTAATGTTTTCTCAAGTGATAACAATGACCCTGCGATGCACTATACTAAAGCTGACGGTATGGGAAATTACTATTTAGACAATATTCCTGCAGGTGATTATTATTTGTTGGTGTTAAGTTCAAAAACAAATCAGTCACCCAGAAAGCAGATGGATAATTGTCAAAGTGTTGAATCGTGCTTAAGGGGTAAAATATCAGACGAAGCACTTGATTATATAAAGGCTCTTATTGGAGGATGGAGTTTTAAATTACAACGAATTCAAGTTAAACAGAATCAAATATATCGTTACAGTTATGATTGGGGATATACTTATATGTAATACCTAACAGGACTATATAATTGTTAAAAAATTATTGAAGACTACAAAAATTAAATAGAAAGGTTATATTTGAAATGAAAAAAATTTTAACTATATTTTTGGCTTTTTTGATTTACGTAACATCAATACTGGGAGTGGCTGCAGATAATGATATTACCGTAAAAATCGGCGAGCAGCCTATTGTATTTGATGTTCCGCCGCAAATTATAAATAACAGAACAATGGTTCCGATGAGAAAAATATTTGAAACTCTCGGTGCCACTGTAGAGTGGAATCCAAATACAAAAACTATTAAGGCTGAAAAGGCACACACAACCATAACACTTACAATAGATGATCCTAAAATGAGTGTAAACGACAGCTTTGTAACACTTGACGTTCCGGCGTGTCTTGTTAATAACCGAACGCTTGTGCCGATAAGAGCAATTGCCGAGGCGTTTAAAACAGAAGTAAGCTGGGATGAGACGACAAAAACCGTTAGTATATCAAGTGAATCTAACACACCGTTTGACATATTAAAACAATATATTTTAGAACATGGACAAAAACTCTTCAAAGGAATTTATAGTGTGGAGTTGCATGTTCGTCCGGGAACAATGAGTTACAATCCGGATGAAGATGTTGTTTTGTTTACTTATACTAATGGCGGTGGGTTTATAACTACCTTAACATTAAGTAAGACTAAAAGACCGCAAATTTACATTAGCGATAAATACAAATCGGTTACAGACCCATCTAAAGAATGCGGTTATAAATTATATGGAACTTATTACTCCGATTCAGTAACAGTTGATTCTTTTGAAAATAATGGAACTACGCTTCCAGCCGAACTTATACCAGCAGGTGTGGATTATAGCTATATGGATTGGGATGCCGAATTAAAAGAACTGGGTATAGATGTTGAAATCAGAGATTTTGGAATTTACTATGAGACATATGATTGGCGGCACGAAAAAGGATGATGTGAGATCTGATATTAGATGTTTAAACAAGATTACAAAGAATGGAAATATTTTCCGTATTTAAAAAATGCAAATGAACTTGAAGTATACTTTAATGCACGAATATCCGGGCACAAAGAGTTTTTTCACTACACAACATTAAAAGCGATAAATTCTATTTTGCAAAATAAGTATTTTTGCATTTCGTCTGTCGACCGTTTTAATGATAAAAAAGACAGGGAGCAATTTGGCGATTCTGATGAACAGAAAAAATATTATTCGCTTTGCTTCACTTCGGGTGTAAATGAAAATTTATCATTATGGTATTTATATTCCGGAATAAACGGTAAAGGTGGTCGTATTGGCTTTACATACAATAAATTAATTAAGATGATAAATGAATGCCGCTTTTATTTGACGGAATATGATTATTTTAATCATATTCCGTGCGGAAACAAGCGTTTGTTAAAACGCGAGGACATGCAAATTGATTTCAGAGATGTGCTTTATTCGCGGAATGATGCAAACCGTGAATATGCAAGTCTGAAGTACAACACAATGACAAATTACGGGAATATGCCTGTCACAGAGCTTAATTCTTATAAAACAAAACATATCGGTTTCAACAAACCTGTTATTTGGTATTATGAAAAAGAATCGAGGTTGCTTATTAAGTTAATCGGTGAAGCTGAAAAAAGGATAAAACCCCAAAAAAGCTATGCTGTTTTATGGGAACTTTCGGATATGTATCTTAATTGTATGAAAATAATGTGTGCCCCCGAATTGACAGAAGAATCTGAACTGAAAGGTTATGAAGCTATTGAGAAATTTAAAATGAATACGTCAAGAATAGAGTTTAGCAAAAATGCCGGAGATGTTGAAATGAATATTTGTACAAGGTGTATAGATAAAGAAGAAAGGATGAAAAAATGAGAAGTAAAAAACTTTTTTTGGTTTGCTTAATAATCTTAACTATGGTTTTTACTATATTTACAAGTGTTATTGCTGATGAAGAAGGTGATAAGTATTATCCTAATACTGAAATCCCATCGTATTCGTATATTACGGGACGTACCGGATACGATGCATGGGACAGCAACAGTTTGGTAAATAAAAATGTGTATTCTTATCAAAAAGTTGAAGGAGTAACTTGTGCAAAAGATTGTGCGGAATATGTAAAGGCTTTAACAACTGTATATGGTTATAAACTGTTTGATGAATCAACCGATGATAAGAACTTTAGCGAAATGATATATCAAAAAGATGAAATGATGATATATCTGCATATTAAGTCTATCATTAATCCTGCTTTTATGAGCTTATCGGGATATGATTTGATTTTAGAATATTTTCAAGCGCCCAAAAGCTTAAATATGGATTATTTAGTCGGTGCAAAATATATAAATATGGATCAAGAGAAACTAATTATGAATGTAAATGACAGTACAAAACTAAACGCAACATTGTATCCTATTAACAAAATTATCAACAAGGTAACATGGGTTTCTTCGAATCCTGATGTGGCATCTGTTACAAATGAAGGAGAGATTGTAGCAAAAAAAGCCGGAACAACAAAAATTACGTTAAAATCAATTTATTCCGATTACATAAGCGAGTGTACAATAGAGGTGTTACCGCAAAATAACAGTAACATAGAAAATGGTGAACAAAAGAATAATGAAGATTCTTTTAAGCTTATATTGACAATCGGCGAAAAATCGGCAAAAGCATTTGGAAAAGACGTAGAAAATGACGTTGCACCGATTATAAGAAACGACCGCACAATGCTTCCTGCACGTTTTGTTGCCGAAAATTTAGGTGCAAAGGTACTGTGGGATGAGGATAAACAGCTTGTTACCGTTTCGGGCAAAAATGAAAAAGATGAAGATGTAACAATTCTCATTACAATAGGAGCGGATACGGCAATCGTAAACGGTGAAGAGATTAAACTTGACTCTCCTGCATTTATTGAAAACGACCGTACTTATACACCTGTCAGATTTATTGCGGAACAGCTTGGAACAAGCGTTGAGTGGAACGAAGAAGCAAAAACAGTTACAATAACAAAATAGTTATAATTTTAAGGCGGTGCGGTTTGCGCCGCCTTTTTATGTGCAAAGCGGCATTATGTTTTTCCTCTTTTTCTAATCAGTTTTGCCGCCGCAACTCCTGCTGTCAGCGCTATGACAGAGGTTATCCATACGGGGGTTATAATGGCGGTGGGTTCGGCGGAGCCTGCCGCGGTGCGAAGGGCGATAACGGTTGAAGGGATAAGCTGTACGGAGGCGGTATTTAAAAGTGCGAACATGCACATATCGTCTGAGGCGCGTGATTTGTCGGGGTTCAGCTTTTGCAGCTCTTCCATGGCGCGCAGACCCAACGGAGTGGCGGCATTGCTCATGCCGAAAATGTTTGCCGTGATATTTGACGTTATGGCATGCATGGCGGAGCTTTTGGGGTCAAGCTTCGGGAAAAGTATGCGCGTTACGGGACGAAGAAGCAGCGTTACAAACGAAAGTGCGCCGCTTTTTTCGGCTATTTCCATAAGCCCCGAAAAAAAGCACATTGTGCCGCAAAGCTCTATGCAAAGCTTGATTCCTTCTGCCGCGCCGCTCAGTGCCGCGGCAGAAACCGCTTCCGTTTTTCCGGTAAAAAAAGACGTTACTATCGCCGCAAGCATCAGAAACGGCCAGACATAGTTCATCATATACGGTCACTTCCTTAATTATATATAAAAATTGTAATATATTAAATATTTCTCTTGAAAAAAATATTCATATGTTATATAATACTTTTTATATGATACTTATTATGAAAGGATTTTTAAAAAAATGAAAAAGATTACAGCATGTTTTCTGGCAATTACTTTGATTTTTGCGGCGATGTGCACGGCTGCAAGCGCGGCAATAATTAAAAAGGACGGGCTTTCGGTTACGATTCACAATGCTTCGCCATGGTACATAACGGACGGAGAGTGGAAACAGGGTAAATACCAGGCGGAATATAAAGACGGGGTTATGTACATGTCGCTTGACGATTTCGGCGTGGTTTTCCGCTGCTATGTAAATCATGATACGCGCGACAACTCTGTATATGTCAATTTCGGAGACAGATCAATATGGCAGGGCATAGGATACAGAAACCTTTTTGTGGGCGGCGTTGCATATGACAATCCGGCGCCTTACATTGCCGCAAACGGAGCGGTTATGGTTCCGGCAGAGCCGTACGCATCGGTTATAGGCTACACGGGCGGATATTACGAGGTTAAACCCGACTATGCACCGGGACAGATAACGCTTTACATGCCCGAAGTAAATTACACAGTTACAAGCCTTGAGGTAAACCAGGCTGCACAGCTTATTACGGTATACGGCAAAAGCCCATGGGGCACCGTTGAGCCGGTGAGATATATGCTTTGCAGTACGGGCGTCAACGGCAGCACGCCGTGCGGCAGTTTTAAAGTTACGCCTATAGGCGGAAAGTGGTATTACTTCTCACGCTATAACTGCTATGTTTTATACGCTTCAAGCATTGCCGGCGATGTTTGCTTTCACTCGATTCCTTTAAACGGAAATTATTACGCAAGCTTAAGCCGCACTGGCTATAAGGTTATCGGTCAGCCTGCGTCACACGGATGCATAAGACTTTTTGCGGAGGATTCAAAGTTTATTCACCAAAACTGCGCAGGACTTCCCGTAAATGTTATATGGGGATACACAAACGAGAAAACAACGGCGATAAGAAACTCGCTTATAGCAAGCAAGCCTTCATATGAAGCGTATGTTGAAAAACTTAAATCCGAAAATTATTAACAGAGGGTATAACTTATTTTATGGATAAAAAATGGAACTATCTTTGCGACGGACTTTCGGGCGAAGATGTAAGAAAGCTTGCGGCAAAACACAAAATTTCTCAGGTTCTTGCCGCAGTGCTGCTCAACCGCGGCATAGACCTCCGTGAAAGCGGCAGCTTTTTAAACGGAAGTGCAGAGCTTTTGCATGATCCTTTTTTGATGAAGGACATGGAAAAAGGTGTTGAAACGCTTGAAAAAGCTCTTGAAAACGGAGATAAAATAACGGTTTACGGCGACTATGACGTGGATGGAATTTCGGCATCATCAATGCTTTTTCGTTATCTTAAAAGCCGCGGGGGAAATGCGGATATATATATTCCCGACAGGGAGACGGAAGGGTATGGTGTAAATGCCGAAGCCGTCCGGAAAATTGCCGGAAGCGGAACGCGGCTTATAGTCACGGTGGACACGGGCATAACCGCAATACCGGAAACGGTTCTTGCAAAAGAACTCGGCTTGGACATTATAATATGCGACCATCATGCCTGCGGCGCCGAGGTGCCGCAGGCGAACGCCGTTATAAACCCGAAACAGTGCGACTGCCGCTATCCTTACAGCGAACTTTCGGGAACCGGAGTTGCTTTTAAACTTATATGTGCTTTAAGCGGCGGGGCGGAAAAGCCTCTGCGCGATTATGCGGAATATGTGGCTCTTGCAACAATTGCTGACGTTGTTCCGCTGAAAAACGAGAACCGCGAACTTGCAAGAATAGGACTCCAAAAAATGCAGACGGCGAAAATTCCGTGGCTTGATGCACTTTTTAATGTGTCGGCAATAAAAAAAGAAAGCGTTTCCGCAGGTCACATCGGGTTTATGATAGCGCCGCGCATTAACGCGGCAGGCAGAATAGGCGATGTGCGCACTGCGCTTAATCTTTTGTGCTGTGACGATGAGGCAGAGGCATATGAAATGGCCCGGGTGCTTGACACACAAAACTCACACCGCAAGGAAATCGGGCAGAATATTTTTAACGAAGCTGTGGAAATGATAGAAGAAGGCGAAAAAAGCGAAAAACGCATTATCGTTTTGGCGCATGAAGACTGGCACCCCGGGATTATCGGCATAACGGCTTCGAGAATAGCGGACTTGTACTACAGAAGCGTTATTTTACTTTCCGTTTCGGAGGACGGCACCGCAAAAGGATCGGGGCGTGCGATACGCGGAATTAATCTTTATGACGCGCTTTGCTCCTGCCGCGATATCCTCACAAAATTCGGCGGACATGATCTGGCGGCGGGTCTTACGCTGCCAAAAGACAATATTGATGAATTTGAAAAACGAATAAATGCTTTTGCGGACGGGAATATGGACGATGAAGATCTTATTCCGACGGTGAATATAGATTGCCGCCTTTCGTGCGAAGGCAATATGCTGAGACTGTGCAGAGAACTTACAAAACTCGAGCCTATAGGCACAGGCAATGCAAAACCCGTATTTGCGGTGCTTTCGGCAAAAGTATCGGCAATAAAAAAAAGCCGTGACGGAAAGCATTTGATATTAAAAATTATTAAAAACGGAAAAGAGTTTTCGGCAATAGGTTTTGCAATGGGTGACTTTGCCGATACGGCTAAAAAAGGAGATACCGTGTCTTTTGCGGCTTATCTCGAAGAAAATGAATTTATGGGAAATGTTTCCCCGCAATTTCAGCTTGTAGACATAATTGGAGAAAACGATGATTACCATAGAAAAGCTTATAGACAAAATTAAATCAGTAAATCCGGACGCGAATACAGAGCTTGTTGAAAAAGCCTATGAATATGCCAAGGAGATGCACGGAGACCAGAAAAGGGAGTCGGGCGAGCCTTATATCAGCCATCCTCTGGAGGTGGCTTATATTCTTGCGGATATGCAGCTTGATTCCGAAGCTATTGCGGCAGGGCTTCTGCATGACGTTATAGAAGATACAAAAAGCGACTATTCGGAGGTTGCGGCGCGCTTCGGCGACAATGTTGCCATGCTTGTCGAAGGTGTAACAAAGCTTGACAAAATCCAGTTTACAAACAAGGAAGAGCAGCAGATAGAATCGCTGCGCAAAATGTTTCTTGCAATGGCAAAAGATATCCGCGTTATTCTGATAAAACTTGCCGACAGGCTGCACAATATGCGCACGCTTAAAAACGTGTCTCCCGAAAAACAGAGACTTAAAGCGCGAGAAACTCTTGAGGTTTATGCGCCTCTTGCGCACCGCTTAGGTATTTCTACAATTAAAAGCGAACTTGAAGATTTGGCGCTCCGCCACCTTGACAGCGTTGCGTATTATGAAATTGCGGAAAGCATAAAGAAGAAAAAATCGGAACGCGAGCAGTACATTTCGGATATAATCAAAACAATTTCCGAAAAACTTCGCGAAATGAACATAGAATTTCAGATTTCGGGCAGGGCAAAAAGCATTTACAGCATATTCAGGAAAATGTACGCCCAGAACAAGTCTATAGACGAAATTTACGATTTGTTTGCCGTGCGCGTGATTGTAAATACAATAAACGAGTGCTATGCCGTTTTGGGTATGGTGCATGAACTTTATATGCCTATGCCGGGCAGGTTTAAAGATTATATTGCGATGCCGAAGCCGAATATGTATCAGTCGCTGCATACAACTGTTATAGGCCCCGAAGGTCAGCCGTGCGAAATTCAGATAAGAACGTTTGAAATGCATCAGACGGCGGAAAAAGGTATTGCGGCGCACTGGAAATACAAAGAGGGCATAACGGGCAACCGCGAAACGGCAACAGATTCAAAACTTGCGTGGATAAGACAGCTTCTCGAAATACAAAAGGATCTGGACAATGCGGAAGAATTTATGCGTTCTCTGAAAATAGACCTTTTTGCGGACGAAGTGTTCGTTTTCACTCCGCGCGGAGATGTAATAAATCTTCCTGCCGGCGCAACGCCCATAGATTTTGCATTTGCAATACACAGTGCCGTCGGAAACAAAATGATGGGTGCAAAGGTAAATTCAAAGATTGTGCCGCTTGACTATAAACTTCAGACAGGCGATATAGTTGAAGTTTTAACGTCCTCAAGTGTTCACGGCCCGAGCAGAGATTGGCTTAATATATGCAAAACATCTCAGGCGCGTTCAAAAATCAATCACTGGTTTAAAAAGGAACGCCGCACCGAAAATATTGAAGCGGGCAAGGAAATGATTGAGCATGAGGCAAAACGTCTCTCGCTTAATATGACTTCGCTCTTCAAAAAAGAATACCTCGATCAGGCTTTAAAACGCTACGGCTTTGCAAGCGCCGATGATATGTATGCCGCGGTGGGTTACGGAACCATGCCGGCACATAAGTTTATATCAAGACTGCGCGAATATAACAAAGAACTTCAGCCTGAAAAACCGGCGGCAACGGCAGAAATAACTCCGCCCAAGAAACCGCAGCCAGGTTCAACGATTGAGGTTGAAGGAATAGATAACTGCCTTGTGCGTGTGTCGCGCTGCTGCACGCCGCTTCCGGGCGATGATATTATAGGTTTTATAACCAAGGGCAGAGGCGTCAGCGTTCACCGCAGAGACTGCATAAACGTGCGCGAAGATAAGCTTACGGACGATGAGAAGGCGCGCATCATAAATTGCCACTGGGTTGATGAGGCGGCAGGCAAATACATGTGCGATCTTCAGGTTATGTCCACAAACCGTCCGGGTATTATTGCGGATGTTTCCATGGCGCTGAATGACTATAAGCTCTCGATAAGCGCACTTAACATGAGGATAACAAAGAAAAATCTCGCGGTTATAGATGTTACGATAGAAGTCGGAGACACGTCTCAGCTTTCAAATATCATAAAAAGGCTTTATACGATTCCCGGAGTTTATAATGTTTTGCGCTCGCATCAGTAAGTCCTTCGGAAAAATTGAAAAGCCCGTGCGAAATCACTTATCATTCCTTGCCTTGCTGATAAGAGATTTTAATTACTGTCTGTGTCGGTGCAAGGCGGAATGGAGATTAAATTGAAAGTTTTTAAAATTGAAACAAATGAATTGGGAGAAAATTGCTATATAGTTTCGGACGGAAAAGATGCCGCCGTTATAGATCCGGGCGGATGTGCCGAAGAAATAATTAAAAAATGCGAAGGACTTTCCGTGCGTGCCGTACTTTTAACGCACGGGCACTTTGACCATATAATTGCCGTAAATGATTTGACAAAAGCCTTTTCGGCTCCCGTATATATTCATAAAAACGATGCGCCATGCCTCTCTGACACGAAAAAAAGCATGGCGGCGCTTTTTGGGTTTACGCACGAAAAGACAGAATATGACAAAACATACGGAGAGGGGGACATTGTGTCTGTAGGCAGCATGAATTTTCGCGTAATTGAAACGCCCGGTCATTCGCCGGGGAGCGTTTGTCTTTTATGCGGAAAAGCACTTTTTTCCGGAGACACGCTTTTTCATATGACCATAGGCAGATATGAGCCCGAAGACGAAAAAACCATATTTGATTCCGTAAAAAAGCTTATGAAATTGCCCGGAGATACGCGTGTTTTCCCGGGGCACGGAGAGACAACGGAAATAGGATTTGAAAAGGAGCATAACCCGTATGCAGCTCTTTCTTAATCACACTTTTAAATATGAAGCCGAGCAGATAGGTCTCCTGTTTTTCCCAAAGCATGAAGAGCTTACTTTAAAAAGCGAAATTTTCGAGGAAAACGGAGAAACAAAGGCTCTCTGTATCATGGAATACGAAGGGCACACTGCCGCGGCAGAGCGCCGCGCCGTTTGCCGCACCAAGAAAGATACGGGAGATCTTATAAAGCTTTCGGCATATGAAGCCGCAAAAAAAATTTCAAATCTTCCTGCACCGTGGGGTATTCTCACGGGAATAAGGCCTGCAAAACCGATTTTGGAAATGCTTGAAAACGGCGTGAGCGAAGATGAAATACGCAGCATATTTAAAAACAGATACCTTGTAAGTGATGAAAAAATTGAGCTGGCGCTGCTTGTGGCAAAAGCCGAGCGCGGATTGGTTTCAAAAGATGACAATAATATTTCGCTTTATATAGGAATTCCGTTCTGCCCGACAAGGTGCATATACTGCTCTTTTGTTTCGCATGATGCCGGCAGAATGATAAAATATGCGGACGAATATACGGAAAAGCTGTGCACTGAAATTGCATGTACCGGAGAAATAATAAAAGATCTCGGAATGAATGTGAGGAGTGTGTATTTCGGAGGCGGGACACCCACGGCGCTTTCGCCGGAAAATCTTACAAAGCTTTTTGATGCGGTGCAAAGCAGTATAGATTTGACGCGCTGCGAAGAATATACGGTTGAAGCTGGCAGACCCGATACCGTAACTTGCGAGAAGCTTTCAGCCATAAAAAAAGGCGGCATCGGCAGAATAAGCATAAATCCGCAGACGACGTCGGACGAAACGCTTAAAATCATAGGAAGAAACCACACTTATAAAGACTTTCTCGATGCGTTTGACCTGGCGCGGAGCATGGGTTTTGACAATATAAACTGTGATGTTATAGCCGGGCTTCCGAATGAAAAACCTTCGGATTTTGAAGATACCATGAAAAAAATTTCCGCACTGTCACCGGAAAATATAACAGTACATACTCTGTATATAAAAAGAGCGAGCCGGCTGCGCTCCGTGTGGAAATACGACACATCGGCGGAAGAAATATCCCGTATGGTGGAGACGGCGCAGAAAATGTGCCGCAAAACCGGCTACAATCCGTATTATTTATATAAACAGAAATCAACTCTCGGAAATCTTGAAAATGTAGGATATGCAAAGCCGGGACGCGAATGTATTTACAATATAGACACCATGAGCGACGGCAGCCATGTCTTTGCGCTCGGCGCCGGAGCGGTTACAAAAATTGTTCTCGGAAAGCGGATAGAACGTATTTTCAACTTTAAAAATGCAGATGATTATATAAATAAGTTTGATGAAATAATAAAAAGAAAATCCGAAATTTCAAAATTAATCAGGGGGTGACGGCAATATGGGAAAAGCTCCTTATATGACTGACGAAGGATACAGAAAATATCGGCAGAGTTTGCTGCTTGTGCTTATGGCTGCTCTTAACAGACTGTACAAGGATGCCGATATAGACGTTCATCAGTCTGTGAACCGCTCAACTTATGTTGAATTTAAAAATATGCGTATAACAAGACGCAGGACGGAAGAAATAAAATCAAAAATGCGCGAGCTTATAAAGGCAGACTTTAAGCTTAGATCGTTTGAAGTTACAAAGGAAGAAGCGTCGCGTCTGCTTTCGGAGACAAATCCGGAACTTGCGGAGAAAATAATTTATACGCCGCGTGAAAATGTGCGGCTTTTTGAGGATATGGGCAGATATTACAGCGTTTACGGAGAAACCGAGGAAAGTGCTTCCTGTCTTTCTGAATTTGACATTATGCCTTTTGAAACGGGCATTTTGCTGCGATATCCGCATCCGGGGTATGACGGTAAATTTCCTCCTTTTACATGGGGAAAAAAGATTATACAGACAATAAACGATTATCGCGCATGGAACGAGATAACGGGGATTTCCGACGTATTTGAGCTTAACCGTGCAATTAAATGCGGAAATACTGCCGATATAATAAATATTGCCGAAATAATTCACGAAAAAGCAATTTCCGAAATAGCCGATACGGTGAAAAGCGAAATTCTTCATAAAAAGATTATTCTTATAGCCGGTCCTTCGTCATCGGGAAAAACCACATTTGCAAACAGACTGTTGCTTCACTTGCGCGCCAACGGCATAACTCCTGAGGTTATTTCTCTTGATGATTATTTTATCGATGCGGACAAATCTCCTCTCGATGAAGACGGAAAACCCGATTTTGAAACGCTGGAATCACTTGATGTGGCGCTTTTTTCCGAGCATATGGAGGCTCTTACGGAGGGCAGAACAATAAATGTGCCAAAATATGATTTTATGCGCGGAAAAAGAAGTGAAATTACACGGAAGATGTGCTTAAAGCCGTCAAGTGTTGTAATAATCGAAGGGCTTCACGCACTTAATGAACGCCTTTTGCTCGGTGTGCGCTCGGATTATGTTTATAAAGTTTATTGCAGTGCTTTAACTTCACTGTGTTTTGATAACGTAAATCCGATTTCTCCTACAGACACACGTTTGCTGCGCCGCATTATACGCGACAACAGTTTCAGAAATACAAGCGCGGAGAAAACAATAGATATGTGGAAAAGCGTTACAAGAGGAGAAGTGAAATACATTTTCCCATATGAAAATCAGGCGGATGTTATTTTCAATTCATCAAATATTTACGAGTGGGCGCTGTACCGTCCTGTGGCGGAACCGCTTCTTTCCGAGGCGTTAAAAAAAGACGGCGATCACCAATTCGTTTCT
>OLSB01002924.1_pt1 | contig 13199 bp, 14 predicted proteins | sample 1672071 | NCBI WGS metagenome assembly OLSB01 (sample SAMEA3136642, study PRJEB25190) | human gut metagenome | biome: human gut; feature: human-associated habitat; material: faeces | place: Austria | collected 2013 | reverse complement strand
GCATGTCATTCACTACCGCGCCGCCGCTTCGCTACCTAAAAGGGGCGCCAAGAGGTGCGGCCCCACCACTTTCAACTTACCCGAACAGCAGATTCACCAGCACGCAGAGCGCGGCGCCGAAAGCAGTGGGCAAGGCTGCAGCGAGGACTGCCCAGCGCATGCCGCCGCTCTCCTTCTTTATCGTCAGGAGCGTCGTGGAGCACGGCCAGTGCAGCAGCAAAAAAATCATCACGCACGCCGCCGTCGCCTGCGTCCAGCCGTTCGCGGCCAGCACCCCGCGCAGCGAAGCGAGCCCACCCAGCGGCGCAAGCCCGCCCTGCGCCGTATAGATCATCACCGCCACCGGCAGCACGATCTCATTTGCAGGCAGGCCCAAGATAAACGCCAGCAGGATCGCGCCGTCCATCCCCAGCAGCCGCCCGACCGGATCAAGGGCGTCCGCCGCGTGCTGCAGAAGGCTCGCACCGCCGACGCTGATATTCGCCAACGCCCATATCGCCGCGCCTGCCGGAGCGGCGACCGCCGCCGCGCGGCCGAGCACGAACAGCGTCCGGTCAAAGATCGAGCGCACGAGCACCTGCCCGACCTGCGGCATCCGGTACGGCGGCAGCTCCAGCACGAAGCCGCTCTCCAGGCCGCGCAGCAGCGTGGCCGAGAGAAGCCCCGTCGCCGCAAATGTCAGCAGCACCGCGCCCGCGATCACACCAGTCAGCAGCAGCGCCGGAACGAAGGCTCCGCCGGCGGCGAAAAACATCGTGATCAGCGCTATCAGCGCCGGAAAGCGCCCGTTGCAGGGCATAAAAGCGTTCGTCAGCATCGCAAGCAGCCGCTCACGCGGGGAGTCGATGATGCGGCAGCCGACCACGCCCGCCGCGTTGCAGCCCAGCCCCATGCACATCGTGAGCGCCTGCTTGCCGCAGGCATGGCAGCGCTTGAACGGGCGGTCGAGATTATACGCGACGCGCGGCAGGTAGCCCACGTCCTCAAGCAGCGTGAACAACGGGAAAAATATCGCCATCGGCGGCAGCATCACCGACACCACCCACGCAAGCACGCGGTACGCCCCCTCGGCGAGCAGCCCGCGCAGCCAATCGGGCGCGCCGAGCGCCGCGAGCAGCGCGTTCAGCGCCGTCTCACCGCGTGAGAGCAGCCGCGACAGCAGCTCTGACGGGTAATTCGCGCCGATGATGGTCAGGTACAGCACCATCGCGAGCAGCGCCAGCATCATCGGGTAGCCCAGCAGCCGCCCCGTGACGACGCGGTCAACGCGCCGGTCGCGTCCGGTATAGCCCGCGGCGCGCCGCACACAGGCGGCGCACACGCTCTCGCCCTCCGCCATTATTGCCGAGACGAGCATATCCTTCAGCCGCTCGCCGTCTATCCCCTGCGCCGCAAGGAGTTCCCGCTCCGCCGCCGTGAGGGTCGGCAGGGCGCTGCCGAACAGCCCACCGCCGAGAAACGCGTCGATGCGGCGGTTCAGCGTATCGTCGTTTTCAAGCAGACGCAGGCAGAGCCAGCGCGGGCAAAGCCGCCCCGCACACAATTTTTCCGCCGCGGGCAGCAGCGCCGTGACCGCGGCCTCCACCGGCGCGGGGTACGGTATCGCATAGCTTTCCGCCGCGGGCGAGACCAGCATTTCCGGTATCGCGGCGAGGAGGCTTTCCCGTCCGGCACGCGTCCGCGCGGACACGCACACCGCGGGCATACCCAGCCGCGCCGACAGCGCCGCCGCGTCCACCTCTATCCCCTTCCGCGCCGCCTCATCGACAAGATTGACGCACACGAGCGCGCGCCCGCCCAGCTCAAGCGTCTGTAAAACAAGGTTCATATTCCGTTCAAGGCAGCACGCGTCGCAGACGATGACGACCGCGTCCGCGCCGCCGAAGCATATAAAATCGCGCGCGACCTCTTCCTCCGCGGAGCGCGCCATCAGCGAATAGCAGCCCGGGAGATCGACCAGCAGATGCTCGCCGCAGCGGCCGCGCGCGTTCACGACGGTCTTGCCAGGCCAGTTTCCCGTGTGCTGGTGCAGTCCAGTGAGGCCGTTGAAAACCGTGCTCTTGCCGACGTTCGGGTTCCCGGCCAGCGCGATCACGCTCCCGCCCGCGCCGGGGCGCAATTCAGTCTCCGCCGACGCGCCGCGTCCGGTGGAGCTTCCGGTCAAGCCCATGTTCCTCCCTCCTCCGCAGTCCGAAGAATGATGCTCAGACAGTCCTCGCGCCGCAGCGCCAGCACCGCGCCGCGCACAAGAAACGCCCGCGGGTCGCCGCCGGGACTGACGCCGACGCACTCGATGCGTGCGCCTGGGGTCAGCCCCATATCCAGCAGGCGGCGGCGCATACCGCAGCCCTGCTCCAGCCGCACAAGCTCCGCCATCTCGCCTGTGCGCAGCCGCGCAAGGCTGAATTCTCCGTTACAGTCCAAAAACAACACCCGCTTCCACCATCAGTATATTGCGCGGCGGCAAAGCGGGTTCATTCCCCCCTCGACTTTTGGGGAGAAGTGTGATATATTCGATTATATACATCTAACCACCGGAGGCGCGAAAATGCCCGCAATAATAGACCATGACGCAGTCAAAATGAATATCCTCGCGGCGTTCCAGAGCTGCATCGAGGAGCGCACCATCACGCAGATACCGCTGCGCATGGTGGCCGAGCGCGCCGGAATGTCGCACTCGAAGCTGCTGTATTACTTCAAGAGCAAGCATGAGCTGCTGGTGAGCTACGTGCGCTACACGCGCGAATACATGACGGAGAAGTGCGTGGCGTGGTTTGCGGAGCACCCGCGCGAAAACTACGGCTCTAACCTCGACTACATGAACGCGTTCATGGAATACGTCGCGGTCGGCAAGCCCGGCGAGGTGCGCCCGAACGCCACCACGCAGACCTACGTTCTTGCCCGCTACGACGATGAGATCGGCCGCCTTGTGCGCGAGGAATTCGCCGAGTGGCGGCGCATCATGGAGCGGTGCCTGATAAAAATTTACGGCGAGGATGTCGGCGCGCGCGAGGCTGAGGCCATGATGATCCTGATCGCGGGGACGTTCATATGCAACTATAACGGCGCGCTGACCGGCAATATCAACAATAACATCATCGGATATTTGAGCAATCTATCAAAGAGCTGAGGCGAAAAACCGCAATGAACATCGAACATGTTGCAATGTACGTAAACGACCCGGATGCCGCGCGGGATTTCTTTATAAAATATCTGGGCGCGCGCTCGAACGGCGGCTACCGCAACCCGAATACGGGCTTCCGCTCGTATTTTCTCTCCTTCGACGGCGGCGCGCGGCTTGAGATAATGAGCAGGCCGGGGATGGCGGAGCTGCCGAAGGAACCTGCCCGCACCGGCTACGCGCACATCGCTTTCAGCATGGGCAGTCGGGAGAATGTGGACGAGCTGACCGCAAGGCTCCGAGCCGACGGCTTTGATGTCATCAGCGGTCCACGGACGACGGGTGACGGCTACTACGAAAGCTGCATCGTCGCCATCGAGCAGAATATGATCGAGCTGACGGTCTGAACCGGCGGCGAATCAGGCACAGGGAGGGAAATCGACGCGTACTACTCTGTGCGCATGCCGGACACCTGGACGCCTGTTTTCGACCTCTCGACGCCCGAAAAGACCGCGAGATTTACCGGCACGACGGAAGCGGATATCGGCCGCGCAATACGCGGCGTGAGCGAGCGCCGCACGAACCGGCACATGTTTCCGCGCACTCCGGCGTTCATCACCGAGCTGATATCCCAGCCGATGTACAACAACAGCACACGGCGCACCGCGAATCTCCGCGTCGGGGACGACTGCGTCGGCTGCGGGCTGTGCGCGAAGAAGTGCCCCGTGCAGGCCATCGAGATGCGGGACGGCAAGCCCGTCTGGGTCAAGGACAAGTGCGTGATGTGTCTCGGTTGTCTGCATCGATGTCCGAAATTTGCATACCATCAGTTGACAAGGGCAAACACGGTTTTGGCGGGCAGAAATGCGCCCATACTTCTTCAAAGTCCTTGACAATACAGCAAGTATTCTCTGCGGCCTTTTCATCGTCTGGCCACATTTCTGCTCCGTCAAAACTGCTGCGCACCTGACAGGGATGGATTTTCGAGTGATTTTTGCTTTTTGAGACGCAGATGTGTCGTAGTCCTATAATTCAAATTAAAGCCCAACGAAGTGGGTTTGATTTGAGAAGGAAGAAGGAGATTGCAGAGTGCAGCTTTTGCCGCAAGGCGGAAGTGGAACGGTGCAAGCTTCTTCTGACGCGGCGAAAAGAACAAAAAGCGCCGAAAAGACGCGCTGTCAGGCGTGTCTGCCCTTGTTAACTGATGGTACACTATGGCGAAAACACGCGGCGGCACGGGCAGTACACGAACCCGAACGTGAAGCTGTAACAGCCGGCTCCGCACTCTCGTCTGACCCGCGCAGGACAAAATTTTAAGGCTGGAGGGCTATATGTACAAGACTGATATTACACCTACAAGGTGGATCGTGTATGACATTTTCGGGAACGTCGGGTGGATCGCCTACTATGTCGTTCTGGTGAAATGCTTCGCGGAAAAACCGGAATTCATGCAGTACTGGGGCTTGGCGGCGGTGGCCGTGCTGGCCATTATTCCGGCGCTTCTCATGCTGGTCGGGCTGGTCGAGCTTATCAGCGAGCGCATACAGAAGCTGGACTATATTCTGCCCAGGGCTCGCGTTTACAGGGGCTTCGGGGCGCTGAGCCTCGGCGGCATCACGGGCGCGGCAGTTGCGCTTATCGGCATCGTGTACGCGCTGATTGTGGGCACGGGCGAGGACATTTGCTATCTGTACATCATGCTCGCGGGCGGCGTGCTGTGCGCGGTGTTCGCGGGGCTGTGCTTCAAGAGATACAAGAAAATGCCCGAAGCCTGAGGGCGGGAATTCAAGATAATTTTGAATTGAAAAGGAGTTTATACATATGAAAAAGCTCAGAGGCATCGCGGTTTTGCTGTTCGCCATTCTGCTGCAATTGTGCAGCTCCGGTTTGGAGCCGCTCACGCTGGCGGTAGGCGCCGCAGGTCTGGTGCTGACCTTCGTTGACGATAAGAAGGCCGAGTGACTCGGCAAGAAACTAAATCTGAAAGCAAAAAGGAGTTTGCTCATGGGAAAAGCGCTCGGTTCGTGGAGCGGAATGAGAAAGTACCTTGAACAGGAAATGCTCGCCGATTCGCTTCTCGGCAGGATAAGATACGGCTGCACCTCATACGTGGGGATGGATGGCTGCCGGATTTTTGAGGTGTGCGTGGACGGCGTACAGGTAAAGCGCTTTTCTTGGGAAACCGTAAACACGTACTTTATCAACAGCGGCTACACGACAAATCCCGCTCCGGGCGGAGTCGGCGATTATTGGGCGGAGTTTTGGACGCTATTGAAAAAATACCCGCCCGACCAGCGCACGGAATATACAGACGAGGAATTCTGCGAGGCTTTGGAAGCATACCGCAATCAAAACATTCAGGAGAGTATCCGTTCCGATGACCCTATCGTCAGAATGTTTGTGGTTCTGGACAGAAGAGTAGGAAAACGGACTCTTCAAAAGCTTCAGGAATCCTTTGAAACCCAGCCCGATTGGGTACGGCAGTTCTATTTGTTAAGAGTAAACGCCGAGACGGGCGGAAACAAGGCCGAGTGACGGAGCAAAAATCTAAGGATGACATGGTAAAATGTCAATAACGCTTCTCTCGGCGCTCATCATAATGGCGGCGTATTTTCTCATCCTGTACGCCGGGGTCGCTTTCATACAGGGCAAGCGCTTCTTCTCCTCCGCGCCGAAGGAGAATCTTGACGCGATACCCGATAAGAAGGAGCGGTTCCGCGGCGCGCATGTGATTGGCTGGATCATCGGCATATTTGCGATTTTGATGTTCGCGGGCGCGTTCGTTCTCGCCGCGCGCGGTTCATTGCGATCCTCTACATCATGGAGCTCTACGACATTGCGTTCTTCGACTGGGTGCTGCTCTGCCACTCGAACTTTTTCCCGCACTTCTATCCGGAGCTGAAGGGCGTCGTCGGGTCGCATCAGTTCGGGTACAACAAGAAATCGCACATAACGCACTTCATCGTATACATCCCTGTCTGCGCCGCGCTCGCGGGAATCTGCATGTTGTTCTGAACGCTGAAATCATGCTCTTGCCTCCCTCTGACGCAGTCTTAACTCTGCCTTGTCTTTTCCCTAATGGCAATCTATAAAGACTGGCGCCCCCTCAGGCGCTGACGCACCAGCGTCTCGCCGCGCCGCCGCTTCGCTACCCAGAAGGGGAGCCAAGGGGGTGCCACATCTCTGCTCACGAGCAGAAGCGGTGCTTGCCGATGGTGACGATCAGCGGGCGCGACCAGATCCACTTGCTGGTCGCGGTGGCGGGATTGAAATAATATATCGCGCCGCCGCTCGGGTCGGAGCCGTTGAGCGCGTCCTGCGCGGCGCGGTAGGCGCTCTCGGCGATCGGCTCGTCAAACTGGCCGTCGTCAAGGCAGGAAAACGCGCCGGACTGATATATCACGCCCGAGATCGAATTCGGGAACGACGAGTGCCGCACGCGGTTGAGCACGACAGCGCCGACGGCCACCTGCCCCGTATACGGCTCGCCGCGCGCCTCGGCGGAGATCACGCGCGCGAGCAGATACAGATCGCCCGACTGCGTGCCGCCCGACGAATCGCCCCCGCCGCCGTTTATGCCCAGCGCCGCGAGCGTCTGCGCGCCGACGACGCCGTCTGCGGTCAGGCCGTTCTTCTGCTGAAAATACTTTACCGCCTTCTCGGTCGCGCTGCCGAACACGCCGTCGACCTCGCCGGAATAATAGCCCCAGTTTTTCAGGCGCGTCTGTATCTCGGTCACGGTGGCGCCGCTCGCGCCCTTTTTATACGCGTCGCCCCATGCGCCCGTCAGGCTCGCCGTCACGGCGCAGACCGTCAGCATCACGCACAGCCCCGCCGTCCACATTCTTTTTCTCCAGTTCAAAACAACACCCCCACAAGCTTTTTGATAGTTTGTGGGGGTGCTTCCTGTTTTATTCAGTTCGGTTCAAAAATCAATCCTTGCTGCGGGTGCTGATCTCCTCGCCGATCTTCGCCATGAACTCATCAAGCGGCATCGCGCCAAGGTCGACGCCCGCGCGGGTACGGACGGAGACGGTGCCGGCTTCGGCTTCCTTATCGCCAACTACGAGCATATACGGGATCTTCTGCATCTGCGCCTCGCGGATCTTATAGCCGATCTTCTCGTTTCTGAGGTCGGTCTCGACGCGGACCTTCGCCGCGTCAAGCTTTGCGGCGACGCTCTTGGCGTAGTCTGCGGCGCGGTCGGTTATGGGCATGACCTTGACCTGAACCGGAGAGAGCCATACCGGGAATGCGCCGGCAAAATGCTCGGTAATGACGCCGATGAAGCGCTCGATGGAGCCAAAGACAACGCGGTGTATCATGACGGGGCGGTGCTTCTCGCCGTCCGCGCCGGTGTACTCAAGCTCAAAGCGCTCGGGAAGCTGCATATCGAGCTGGATGGTGCCGCACTGCCAAGTACGGCCGAGGGAGTCCTGAAGATGGAAGTCCAGCTTCGGGCCGTAGAACGCGCCGTCGCCCTCGTTGATAACGTAGCTCTTGCCCATCTCGGTGATGGCTTCCTTCAGCGTCTCCTGCGCGAACTCCCAATCCTTCTCGTCGCCCATATGATCGTCGGGCATGGTGGACAGCTCTATCTCATAGGGCAGGCCGAAGAGGGAGTAGACCTCGTCGAACAGGCGGACGACGTTCTTTATCTCGTCCTTCATCTGATCCCAAGTCATAAAGATATGCGCGTCGTCCTGAGTGAAGCAGCGGACGCGGAACAGGCCGTGCAGCGCGCCGGACAGCTCATGGCGGTGCACCAGACCCAGCTCGCCCACGCGCAGCGGCAGGTCACGGTAGGAGTGCGGCTCAGACTTATACACCAGCATTCCGCCGGGGCAGTTCATGGGCTTTATCGCGTAATCCTCGCCGTCGATGACGGTGGTGTACATGTTCTCTTTGTAGTGATACCAGTGGCCGGAGGTCTCCCAGAGGTGGCGGTTGAGTATCATCGGGGTCGAGACCTCGACGTAGCCGTATCTCTTGTGCACCTCACGCCAGTAGTCGATAAGGGTATTTTTGAGCACCATGCCCTTGGGCAGGAAGAACGGGAAGCCGGGGCCTTCCTCGGTCAGCATGAACAGGCCCAGCTCCTTGCCGAGACGGCGATGGTCGCGGCGCTTTGCCTCCTCAAGACGCTGAAGATATGCGTCCAGCTCGTCCTTCTTCGGGAAGGCTACGCCGTATATGCGCTGGAGCGTCTGACGGCTGGAGTCGCCGCGCCAGTAGGCGGCGTTGCAGGCGGTGAGCTTGATGGCGTTGCCCTTGATGCGGCCGGTGGAGTCAAGGTGCGGGCCGGCGCAGAGGTCGACAAACTCGCCCTGGCGGTAGAAGGAGATGTGCGCATCCTCAGGCAGGTCGTTTATAAGCTCGACCTTATACGGCTCCTCGCGCTCCTCCATGAACTTGATGGCCTCCTCGCGCGGCAGCTCAAAACGCTCAAGCTTCAGCTTCTCCTTGCAGATCTTGCGCATCTCGGCCTCGATCTTCTCCATTATTTCCGGAGTAAAGGGGAAGGGAGAGTCCATATCATAATAGAAGCCGTTTTCAATGGCGGGGCCGATGGCCAGCTTGACCTCAGGGTAGAGGCGCTTCACGGCCTGTGCCAGCACATGGGAACAGGTGTGCCAATAAGTGCGGCGGTATTCTTCATTTTCAAAGCTGTATTTGTTCTCGTCCATAATGTCCTCCTAAATTAAAACACCCTTGACGCGACATATTATCGCGCCAAGGGTGCATAAAAATACACGGTTCCACCTTGAGCTTTCACTCATTGCCCGTTAACGCCGGGGATACGTGAGGGCATTTCCGCCCTCCGGCTCAGGAGCGGTCACTCGGAAGCATATCCGGGACAGCTTGCAGCCGGTGACCGTCCTCTCTGCGCGTATTCCGCTTCCGTGTTCTCCGTCAACGCCAGTTTCAATGCAGCTATGATAGCACCGTTTCCCCGGCCTGTCAATCGTTTTTGCCGATTTTGCGCTGGATGAGCTTTACAAGCTCAACGAGCGGGATGATGCAGGCGCCGAGGGCGATTGCGATGAGGTACTCGTTGAAGTCGACGGCGGTGAAATCAAAAGCGTTTGCCAGGAACGGCACTTCGCACACGAGGGTGGTTGCGATGAGGGAGCCGACCGCTGCGAATATCAGGGCCTTGTTGTGAGTGCCGAGAGTGAAGATGCTGCCGCGCTGAGAGCGCATATTGAAGGAGTGGAAGATCTCCGCCATGGACATGGTCAGGAAGGCCATCGTCGTGCCGTCGGCGCTGTTGGTTATCTCCCATACGCCGGTCTCGATAAAGTGACCGATGAAGTATGATATCATGATAAGCAGCGTCACGAAGAAGCCCTGATACGCGATATCGAAGCCCATGCCGCCGGCGAAGATGCCGGCCTTTGCGTCGCGCGGGCGGCGGCGCATGACGTCCGGCTCTGCCTTCTCCATGCCCAGCGCCAGCGCCGGGAAGCAGTCGGTTACAAGGTTTATCCACAGCAGATGCACAGGCTCAAGAATGGTGAAGCCCAGTATGGTTGCGAAGAAGATGCTAAGCACCTCGCTCATGTTCGAGCCGAGCAGGAATTGGATCGCCTTGCGGATGTTGCCGTACACGCGGCGGCCTTCCTCGACAGCGCCGACTATCGTTGCAAAGTTATCGTCCGCGAGCACCATGTCGGCGGCGTTCTTGGTGACGTCGGTGCCGGTGATGCCCATGCCGACGCCGATGTCGGCGGACTTGATGCTGGGCGCGTCGTTGACGCCGTCGCCTGTCATGGCGGTGACGTAGCCCGCCTTGCGCCATGCGTTTACAATGCGGGTCTTGTGCTCCGGCTGGACGCGGGCGTAGACGCTGATATTTTTGAACTTCTGCTCAAACTCCTCGTCGCTCATCTCGTTGAGCTGCGCGCCGGTGATGGCCTCGCTGCCGTCGGTGAGAATGCCGAGCTCCTTTGCGATGGCGACCGCGGTGTCGATATGGTCGCCGGTTATCATGATGGGGCGGATGCCCGCCTCGCGGCACTCCGCGATGGCGTCCACGACTTCGGGGCGGACGGGGTCTATCATGCCGCACAGCCCCATGAAGCACAGCTCCTGCTCAAGGGTCTCCGGCTCGAAGTTGACGGGCTTTGCATCCCAGACACGCTCGGCACATGCGAGCACTCGCAGCGCGCGGTCGGCCATGGCCTTGTTCGCGCGGAGTATCTCGGCGCGGTACTCGTCGGTCATCGGGACGCGCCGGCCGTCGGAATCGATATAATAGGCGCACTTGCCGATAAGCACGTCGGGCGCGCCCTTGGTGTACTGAATGAAGCTGCTGCCGTTTACATGGACGGTGCTCATGAGCTTGCGCGTGGAGTCAAACGGAGCCTCGCCGCAGCGCAGGAAACGCGCCTTGAGCGTGGTCTTATCCGCGCCGAGCTTATTCGCCCATGCGACGAGCGCGGCCTCGGTCGGCTCGCCCGTGACCTTGCCGCTCTCATCCAGCTCCGCGTCGGAACACAGCGCCATGGCGGAAGCGAGCTTCTTCTCGTCGGTGCCGAAGTAATCGACGACGGTCATCTTGTTCTGGGTGAGGGTGCCGGTCTTGTCGGAACAGATTATCTGCGCGCAGCCGAGAGTCTCGACCGCAGTCAGCTTGCGAATTATCGCGTTGCGCTTGGACATGTTCGTGACGCCGATGGACAGCACCATCGTGACGACGGCGACAAGCCCTTCGGGGATGGCCGCGACGGCGAGGGAGACGGCGATCATGAACGAATCGAGCACGACCTCGACCGTGAAGCCGCCCGCGCGCAGCAGCTGTACAACGAACACCAGCGCGCATATGCCGAGCACCAGCCAAGTCAGTATCTTCGACAGCTGGGACATCTTTATCTGCAGCGGGGTCTGCCCCTCCTCGGCGGTGGCCAGAGCGTCGGCGATCTTGCCCATCTCGGTGTCCATGCCGGTGGCGGTGATGACGGCGGTACCGCGGCCGTAGACCACGGTGCTGCCCATGTAGACCATATTCTTGCGGTCGCCGAGGGTGACGTCCTTCGTCTCATCGACAAGGTTTATCGCGTCGATGAACTTCAGCACGGGGACGGATTCGCCGGTCAGCGCGGCTTCCTCTATCTTGAGGCTGGCGCTGGTGAGCAGGCGGCCGTCGGCGGGGATTGCGTCGCCCGCTTCGAGCAGGATGACGTCGCCGGGGACAAGCTCCTCGCTGTGGATCGTGACGAGCTTACCGTCGCGCAGCACCTTCGAGGTGGCAGCGGACATCTCCTGCAGCGCCTCGATGGCTTTCTCGGCCTTGTTCTCCTGATACACGCCGAGCACGGCGTTGACGACGACGACGGCGAGGATGATGATAACGTCGGCAAAGCTCTCGCCCTGCGTGACCGCGAGCACGCCGCTTATCGCCGCCGCGACGAGCAGGATGATTATCATCGGGTCTGCCATCTGGCCGAAGAAGCGCTTGATCAGGGACTCCTTGGCAGGCTCCTTCAGCTTGTTTTTGCCGTGCGCTTCGAGCCGCTTCTGGGCTTCGGCGCTGCTCAGGCCGTTCTCGGAGCTGTCAAGCTCGGCAAGGACGGCTTCCTTTTCTTCGCAATAGGTTTTCATAGGCTATCCTCCCATATTAGTTTCGCCTGCGGAAGCCGTTTTATTTACGACTTGGCAAATAAAAAAAGACTCCTACAGCGTGAGCTGTAAAAGTCTTGCAAAATACATGAAAAACAGAGCATGTATCCGATACGCCGAACCTTTCGGTTGGGATGACGACGCATCAACGCACATATGCGCAAGCTACTCCCCTTTAACGCGCTTAGTTTAGCATAAGCCCCGGCGGAAGTCAATCGACTTTCGCCGGGATTTGGGCAAAATTAACTATTTGGCCATTTTTTAGCCTTAAATTATACATTAAACCTGAAGAGGGTCACATCTCCGTCGTGCATGACGTAGTCCTTGCCCTCGCTGCGGACAAGCCCTTTCTCCTTGGCCGCCGCCATGCTGCCGCAGGCCTTGAGATCGTCGAAGGCGACTATCTCCGCACGGATGAAGCCGCGCTCAAAGTCGCTGTGTATCTTGCCCGCCGCCTGCGGAGCCTTCGTCCCGCGGCGGATAGTCCATGCGCGGCACTCGTCGCTGCCGCAGGTCAGGAAGGATATCAGACCGAGCAGCTCGTAGGAGCATTTTATCATGCGGTCGAGTCCGGACTCCTCAAGCCCCAGCTCCTCAAGGAACATCAGCTTGTCCTCCGGCTCCAGCTCCGCCATCTCCTCCTCGACCTTGGCGCATATCGGCAGGACCTGCGCGCCCTCTTCGGCCGCGATGGCGGCGACGGTCTGGTAATATTTGTTGTCTGCAAAGTGCGCGACGCCGTCCTCGTCCATGTTCGCGGCGTAGATGATGGGCTTCGAGGTCAGCAGGTCGCTCGTCGCGATTATCTCGGCGTCGTCCTCATCGCACTCGAAGCTGCGGGCACTCTTGCCGTTATTCAGGTGCTCGAGCAGCGCCTTGAACACGTCCGCCTCGTGCATGAACTTCTTGTCGCCCTTCGCGGCCTTGAGCGCCTTGTCGATGCGGCGCTCGACCATCTCCATGTCGGCCATGATAAGTTCGAGGTCGATGATATCGATGTCGCGCTTCGGGTCGGTGCTGCCCTCAACGTGGATGACGTTCTCGTCGTCAAAGCAGCGCACGACGTGGATTATCGCGTCGGTGGCACGGATGTTGCCGAGGAACTTGTTGCCGAGCCCCTCGCCCTTGGACGCGCCCTTGACAAGGCCCGCGATGTCAACGAATTCGATGACGGCAGGGGTGTACTTCTTGGGCTGGTACAGCTCTGCGAGGAAGTCCAGCCGCTCGTCCGGCACGGTCACCATGCCGACGTTCGGCTCGATCGTGCAGAACGGGAAGTTTGCCGACGCCGCGCCCGCGTTCGTGATGGCGTTGAAGAGGGTTGATTTGCCGACGTTCGGCAGTCCGACGATACCTAATTTCATAGTTTTCTCTATCTCCTTAAAATGTCTTGATTTTCAAGGGCTTCCGGAATCCGGCGTGTTTGGCTTACGCCATTTTTACGCCATTTTCGCAT
>OLSB01002918.1_pt1 | contig 13217 bp, 8 predicted proteins | sample 1672071 | NCBI WGS metagenome assembly OLSB01 (sample SAMEA3136642, study PRJEB25190) | human gut metagenome | biome: human gut; feature: human-associated habitat; material: faeces | place: Austria | collected 2013 | reverse complement strand
AAGGAGATATAATCGAGGTTGATTATATGGAATCAAGAAAGGTGGTGCGGTAATATGGGAGGCAGAGGAACTTTTGCGACAGGCAATAATGTTGCATATAGCTATGAAACAGTTGGTAAAATTGAGGGTGTTAAAGTTTTGCAAGGCTTAAAAGGAAAGCACGGTCTTCCGGAAGAAGCACATTCAAGCGACGCTTACATAAAGTTAAAACCTGATGGAACCTTTCACGAAATGCGTTTTTATGATAAGGAACATTATTTAATTAAAGAAATTGCCTATCATCCAGAACCACGAATCAACAACGGAAACCGAACAGAGAATATATTGCATATTCATGAGTATAAAAGGGATAATTTCAACGACAGACAACCAAGATTGCTTACCCAAAAGGAAATAAAAGAATATAAAAAATATCTAAAAGGGGTGAAATTCAAATGATAAACGGAGATGTTAAAGAGTTCATTGATGGACTATATTATGGAGATGAAAGATTCTTTATATATGATGGTAATAAGTATTTTGTACAAGGATATTGTGAAGCTGAAACATTTACACTTGAATTGTATATTATTGAGAACCCGGAAAATGATTTTGAATGGCATGCTTGTTCGCAAGACAGGCGTTATCTTGTAAATGCGTTTGAAAAAGCCAAAATATTTAATGGTAAGTCTTTTTGGGAAGTTGAAAAAGAAATAGAATGGGTGGATTGTTAAAAATTACTATTATGCTTGGTTACAAGGAGATGTAATAACGACTTAATTAAGGGGGTTAAATAATGAATGGAATAGAAATGAATGAATTGTACGAATTAGTTTCGCATTGTCATGAAGCAGAATTTGAGTATGACGGAACAACTTATGTTTTGCAACCGGAAGTAAATGAAGGTAATGCGTATTTAGTAATCTGGGATTGCACCCCTGATGCCGCAAAATGTATTGCGAAGTGCGAGATAACAATGAATGGAGATATTCCGCAAGATGCTATTGATGCCATTCTTTCAGAAAAATGTTTTGACGGAAAATCTTTTTTTGAAATTCAGCAAGACATTACTGTTACTGTGATACATTAAGCGGATAAAGGACGTGCTATAAGAAAATGACAAACAATACCAAATGCTCTTTGTACTGCTCATTTCACTTAAAATAGTAAGTTCCATTTCAAAATTAGTCGGCAAGTAAGTAATATTTTGAAGCTCATTTCCAAAGTCCGCAAAGCTCCATATTATCACACTTAGTATCATTTTACTTGCAATGCTAAGACCGCTGAAGCTTTGACGAGAATACAAAGCGGAATTTTCAATAAAAAAATGATAGCGGTTAAATAAAAAAGTAATTTATCTTAAAAAGAGGGCGCAGCAAAAATGTGTTTTTGCTGCGCCATTTTTAATTTGTGAAATTATTAATAAAAAGATTTTGTTTAATTATATAGTTTTAGCTATTATCAATATTTTCTAAATTGACAAACATTTAATAAAAATACCGATTTTAGTGGATTAATTATTTTTTTAGACAAAAGATTTTTTCAATTTATATATATAAAGCAAAATATTTATATTGCTTTTTTGTATTTTATGTTTTATAATAAAAAAGGGGTGAAGTACAAAATGATAAAATCTAATTTGGAAATTTCATTTAGAGACAACGTTGGAATGAGACTATTATTAGAGGATATTTCAGAGAATGGAATAGAGATAATTTCTTCAGGAGACAGATTTGGTATTTTGTATGTTCAACTCGGATGCATAAGAGTTGATACTTCAAAGAAAATAGTTTTAAACGTAGGTGACGTGCTTTTTATACCTAAGAAAAGTACATATAAAATTTCTTCGCCCAAAAAGAAATCAAGCTTTTATTTTTTAACAGTAGATAAATCATTTTTTAACGGACTCGATATTTCGATTTCGGCATTAAGTTCCTATGAAATATTCAGAGTCTGCCAGTTAGACAGAGAATTTTCACTTCTGCAAAATGAATTAAGTACAAAAGATGTTTCTTATCAATCGTCGGTACGGGCTTTGATGATTTTAATTTTTACCAATATATCTAGGGCTGAAATTAAAAACACAATTGTAATTGATTCGGGAAATTATGAGAAAGCTATTGAATTAATGAATGAGCATTTTAACTCTGAGATTTCAACAAGAGATATAGCCGAAAGCCTTAATTTCAGCATGTCATATTTCTGCCATATTTTTAAAGAAATTACCGGGAAAACATGCTTACGGTATTTAAATGAAATAAGGTGTCAAAGAGCTAAGTTAATGCTTCGCGAAGGAAGAGCAAATGTTTCGGGAGTTGCACAAAGATGCGGATTTAATAATGTTTCATATTTTACTAAAATATATAAAGAAATTTACGGACATTCTCCGTCAAATGATTTTTTGGGACAAAATATAAAGGAGTGATAATATGCTGTTTCCGGAATATGATATTAAACATATAATTAAAGTGAATACCATGGTAACCGCTTTTCAGAAGAAGTATTCAAAGAGTTATTTTTATGGTGGTGAAATACATGATTTTTGGGAATTTATGTATGTTATAGATGGGACGATCGGTGTAACGATTAATGATAATGTTTATGAAGTTTCAAAAGGTGAGATTATTTTTTTAAAACCTAGACAGTTTCATAAGACATGGTCATTGCGCGGCAGTTCTCCGCATATATATATTTCGGCTTTTTCTGTAAGCGGGGAAAAAATGAAAGAGCTCGAGGATGCTCATTTTACCGTAACGGGAGATGCATATTCAAAACTAAATAACGTCATTGATTTTTTTTATGAAAAGCAAAAGCAATATCCTGATGAAGATTTTTTGACTTCTTGGAATCTTGATGAGAAGTTTTTGCAAATTGGAGCAAATTACACCGAGATCTTTCTTTTATCTATTCTTGGAAATTTTGTTCCGACGCCGCAGAAAACAATAGAAAATTCCGAAGTTGAAATATATAAGCGTGCTGTTACAATTATGACAAATTCACTTACAAAACATCTAACAATAAAGGACATTGCATCTGAATGTACAATAAGCGTTTCAAATTTAAAACGAATTTTTTCAAAGTTTTCTTCATACGGTGTACATAGTTACTTTATTAATATGAAGATAATTAAAGCTATAGAAATGCTTTCGGAAGATATTTCAATTGCTGAGATAAGCGATACACTCGGATTTAATAATCCGAATTATTTTGCTGTTGTTTTCAAGCGGGAAACCGGTTATTCGCCGCTTAACTATAAAAAGAAAATCATATATAAAAATAAGGTTTTAAATATAATGCCGGGAGCATTAAAGAATAAGTAAATTAAACGGAGTGCAGAGGTTGCTTGTCTGCACTCCGTTTAATTTTACGGTGAAGTTATTATTGACGAAAGAGGATGGATGTTTTCGTCTAATACAAAAGCTTTATAAATTAAAGCGGAATTATTGTAGGGAATTATTAAATTTCCGGTGATAGTTTCGGAACCTAAAACAGTCTTTTGCACAACTTTGATATCTTGCAAGCGAGCGCCTTTATATGCGGCAAGATAAAGCGTAACATTTTTTGGCATATTTAATGTATTTTGTGTATAAACAGATGCTGAAACAATTCCTTCATTTATTTTGGATAGGTCTATAGCAGGTTTATTCACAAAAAATTGCGTATCGGTGTTTGAGTATCCGGTTTGAACTATGCGAAAATCATCTATAGCAATCATTCCGCCGGCAGATTGATTTGAGTTAAAATACAAATAAGGAAATCTCATATATCTGTCATCATAAGTGGAATCATACCCGATAAGTGTGCCGTCCAAATATATTTTTGTTACACATTCAACTGAATTTGAAATACTATTTCGTGTCATTTCCAGCGCTATTGTATGCCATTTGTTTTTTGTTACCGCAATATTGGGATAGCAGTAATGAACATAACCACTTACCGGATCACGTTTCCCGCGTATTTCAAACGTGCCGTTGTCGGTTGTGTCAAAAACTCTCCACTGAGCCGTAACCGTAGGAACGTAAACATTACCGTAATAGCTCCAGTGAATACTTTGCCCTTCGTAATAAAAACCGAAAAATATGTCATTACGGCTGTCAGGAGAAACTGTATAAACCAAAGAATTTTTATTATTATCATTCCCGCCGATGCCGCTTTTTGCAGTTCGCGAATATCCATTTCCGGATTCGGCTATAAGTGGCTGAGGTGATATTATCCCGTTTCCGGCCATAAATGTATTTTCTCCGGAATAGTCGTTAAAATCATATTCAAACAAGCTATCGGATGTTTTTTGGCACGGTATAAATTCAAAACATCCGGCAGAGTAATCATCTATGGCTATAATACCTAAATCAGAAGCTTTTGAGCGAATATAAAGATAGGGATATCGTACCCACCTGTCATCTGAGGTTGTTTCGTTATATAGTAATGTATCATCGATAAATATTTTTGTTGTACACTCGGCATCCGAGCCAAGTGAATTTCGTGAGAACTCGGCTGTAATTGTATGCCATGAGTTTTTCGGAATCTTTATGTTTGAATATGAATAATGATTTACTCCATTAAATGGGTCGCGTTTGCCTACAATCTCAAAGACCGAGTCGGATGTAGAATCATAAACATTCCACTGTACCGATAAATAAGACGGAAACGCCTCGGAACCGTAATAGCTCCAGTTAAGACTTTTGGAATTTGTATACGGACCGAAAAAAGTCGTTTTTTCATTTTCTGTCGGATATACATTATATAAAAGAGAAATGTCGCTTGAGCTTTTTCCTCCTATACCGAAATCAAATGAGCGTGCAAAACCCTGTGAGGCTTCTGCGATAAGCGGTTGAGGACCAAGTGTGCCATTCCCTTTTATAAATGTATTTTCTCCCGCATAGTCGTTAAAGTCATAGTTAAACAGTTTGCTTGTTGTCCAGTTGTCTATATTGGCATCATAGTCCTTTATTGAGCTTGTTTTTTCAGCGACGGGGGATAGCTTTACGGTTATGTTGGCATTTCCGCCTCCCGAGAGTGTAAGGTGTATTCTTTTGATATCTTTATTGTTGTTTTCTCCCGAAACATGCGGGCTGCCTTCAAGAGGTTTTGCATCTTCAAAATTCAGTGTGAAAGGCAGGTTAGACATAAATTCACATCTGAGCTGCCTGCCGCTGTATGATAATGTTACGGTTTTGTCGTTGATTTCGGCTTGTGTTGCAGGTGTGTACATAAACCAGTGAATTGTATTTTCCGAATTCAACAGACTAAATTCATCTCTTACTACAAGACTTTTGCGATGGTCAGTAAGATAATAACCGCGTATGGCTTTCGATACGTTTTTAGATAGCGCTTCGGACATATCAACAACAGTTATTGCCGAATCATCAGAACTTTCTGTGCGGATTATTTCTGCTTTTGATGAAAGATTTTGATCTATTCCGCTTCCGTCCGGGTTTATAATAATTGTATTGTGTCCTTCTGCACGCAAGCGTAGTGCTTTCCAGCGTGAATTATTCGAATCCCAATACCCGGGAAGATTATAGTTATCTTTACCCATATCCAATGCCCAACGGATTCCGCTTGATTCGTAAATGAAACTTCCGAGGTCAAGATGACTGTGACTATATTTTGCTCTCCCTGCCTTAATACCGACATATGTGTCGTTCTTTTCAAATCCTTCGCGCATAATTGAAACAGCGCCATCGCCGCCGAATGTTTTGTCAAGAGGCAAATCTGCGGTTTCGTTGCCCGAGAGTTTAAGCCAAATAAGAGCGAAAGGAGAGTTTACGCCCTCCGAGACTTTGTAATCGGTTTTTGACAAAACCAAATTTGTTATGGAAGGGTTTTTGTAATGTGCGGCAAGCCAATAAAGAGATGGTGGATATATGTTCTCGACATCTGCATCCGCATAATTAAACGACCCCAAATCGGTTTGTTGATATATTACTGCTTCCGCTGCTGTGTCAAGGCCATCGCATAGATCCAGAGAAAAACAGTTCCCGTATACGGTTTCAAATGCACTTAAATACTTTACGTAATGTCTGAAAGTGTATTCCCAATAAGCCGGGCCTTCAAACCAGTTTCCGTCCGGAACGAATCTTTTTGCTATGTATTCAAGTCCTCTTGTGCAGAGCGAGATTATTTCAGCCGATTCATTTTCATATACATCCAAAATTGCGAGTGCAGCTACAGCTATGCCTCCGTTGCATACAGCATTCCAGTTGGATTCTGAGACCTGCCATTTGTCGCGCGTCCCTTTTAAGCCATACCACCATTTTTTGGATTCAACAATTGCCTTTTCATATAAAGCTCTTTCAATTGTTTTTCTTTGATCGGGTGTAAGAAAATTATAAAGCCAATCATAAGCCGTAGCGACATTTAATGCAATTTCGGCTGTATTCAGAAACTGTTTATCGGGATTCCAGTCTTCATAGGAGCATATGTCGCGGAGTTTTGCCCATGCAGCATCTTTATAAGAAATATCGTCGGTCAGTAAAAAAGCCATGGAGAGAAGCATGGCATAATATGCCGGTGATGCGTCCATTCGTGTCCCGTCATAAGTTCCGTATTCAGGCACAGAGATATCTTTCACGCTGTCTGCATATTTCACGGTACTGTCCGCCCAGTTTTTTTTAATTGAACCGGATGCTATCTCGCTTTTTAAATTGTTTAGAGAGTTTTCCGTAATAAATAACCTTGGATGTACGTTTTTATAACCATTTGAGGCAAGTTTATTTATAAAATAATACTGCTCGGGTCTTTGAAAAAACAAAAAGTTATTAAGCTCTTGAAGCGAAGAAGTGTCTTGCGGAGGAGTAAAAAGCGAATTGCCGATTATATACATACCGCCGTTTATGCACGAGTTATCCCGGTATAAATTGAGTTTTAGGATATCCTTGCAAATATTTTGAAGAGGCAAGTAGATTTTTCCGTTAATATTTGATACTGCATGGTCAAGTGTTATTAATCCATTTTCGGTTTGCATTTTGTCTGAATCTACCGTGCAGAAGTTTTTTTCGTTGATATAAACTTTGTTTTCACAAACACTGGTATTAATATCGAATATCAAATTTATATCGTCTGTTGTGACCATAATTACACCATTTAAATTTTCAATAGGATCGCTAAGGAGAAATTTTTTGTCGTTTTTATAAATAACGTTGCTTTTTGTATGTAAGGCAGTGTAATTTTTAAGCGATGTTCGAATATTTTTTTCACTCGGAAGAACCGAAAGCGGTGGATATTCATTCATTTCCGAAGGTGACACTTTTCGTGGAACGGTACCGCTGTATACATAGTAGTTGTCAATGAAAAGCTCTGCGCTTTTTATTTTTCCCGGAGTACTCGGCATTGTAAACCTGATTTCGCAAACATCGGATAAATTTGTATATTCCCAGGGTATATTTGATTCAAAAACGGTATTTCCGAAATAAACAGAAAAGGTTTTAGATGGAATATTAAATACAAATGACATATCCTCCCATGATGAGGATAGTTTTTTTTGTTTTTTTCCTTTTTTTGCTTTTAGTATGCCGTTGTTTACCTCAACGTTGGTAGACCAATTTCCGTTAGTATCTTTAAACTGGCAAATTTGAAAAAAAGAATTTGAATCCACAAGTTTTATTGAATAGTGAACAATGAAATTATCCGTGTCGGAAACATTGACGTTATGTATAAACAAACCTCTTTCGGAAACATTCTTCTTTGCATGAAGATAGGAGTTTCCGTTTTGTGATTCAACCGACAGGGTGTTGTCATTACTTTCGATAATCAGTGGTAATGAAGGTTCGTCAAATGTTATATATTGATATACGCTTGTTGATGTGTCCGCATTTACGGGGTTTGTTGAACATATAAAGGGAAATAAAGAAATACATAAAAATAATGCTGTGATTTTTTTCATAATATCTTTCCTTGTGAACATTTTTTTCGTATTTGGAGGTATCGCGCGCAGCACGATACCTCCAAATAAATAAATCTATTTCAAATCAATTTTTTTAATAAGCGGTATCATACTGTCTGCGCCACCGAAAAGCATTGCCGAGACGCTTCGTCCTTCCGTGTCCGGAATATTAACTTGTACAGATATGTCTTCTTTGCTCTCTTTCAAATTTAAATTTTTTGCGTCACATTTTTCAAGACGACGTCCGTCATCTGTATATACCGCTACAATAAGAAACAGATTCATGTCGTCTGTTGTTTCGTTCCATGCATTCATGGATACGGAAATATCTCCAGCTGCAAGAGAATCCTGTGAAAACTCAGGTGTCGTGTAGCCTTTTAGTTCGCCCTTGTTTTCATAACTGCCGTTATATATACGATAGTTATCTACAGCCATTATTTTTCCTTTGTCACTTGCGGGCGCATACATATAAAGATAAGGATATCTTATATAATTGCTTGTTTTTTTATCGACCGTTACAAGTTCATTGTCAATGTAAATGTTCATGTATTTATTGTAATGGACCTCAATAGCTATCGTGTGCCAGTTGTTTTTCGGAACAGATATTTTGGGGGATGTGTAGTGAATGCTTCCGCTGCTATAAGGATCGGTTCGGAAGTTAATCTCAAATTCCCCGTTTTCCGTTTCATCGTAAACGTCATATTGTACGGTTAAAATCGGGTTTTTGTCTGAGATATAGCCCCAATTAATAGATGTTGACTTTGCCCAAGGACCAAACATTGCTTTCATTGCAGCTGTTTCACTTGTTCCGTAAAAAGTCATTGATTTATCATTTGTGCTTTTACCGCCCAAGGCTGCGGCAACATTTCTGTATGCATTTCCGAGATTTTCACCAATATAATTTTGAGAGCCATTGTTAAGAGCTATTGAACCCCAGTCAACATTAAAAATATCTGAACCTGTATAGAAATTAAAGTCATAGCTTATAAGATCTGTCTGCCCTTGATATTTGCCAAGATATGCTCTGTAGTTATCAAGAGCCATAATACCTTCATCATTTGCGGCTCCGTTTAAATGAAGATAGGGGAAGCGTGCCCAAAATTCACCTTTTGTAATGGAATCTGCTCTTTTTCCATCTATATAAAGAATTGCTTCATAAACCGAGCCGTTCGGATGATTAAATTCAAGCGCGATTTTATGCCAAGTATTTTTTGTAAGAGAAATGTTGTCAAAGCTGTACTGAGATGCTTCTATATTTGTGGGTCCGGCTGCGTTGTGGCAAACTATACCGAATGTTCCGTTTTGTGTGGAGTCAAAAACTTCGTATTCGACAGTCAGAGATTTGTACTCATTTGTAGACCAACCGTAAATATTTTCTTTCATTATAGTTGAGTTTCCAAAGTAACCGAACTTAGCGGTTCTTGATTGCTCTATATTACCTACGGTAAACACAAGCGCTTTGTCATCGGTGGTTTTTCCGCCTATTCCTCCTTCTGCTTTTCGTGACATTGAAGCGGCTGTTTCAGCTATGAGAGTTTGATTTTCAAGAGTTCCGTCCGGTGTAAAGGTGTTGGCGCCATCATAAGAGTTGAAGTCATAATAAACAAGGTCTGTTGTTGCATCAGCTGCAGCGTTTGGTCCGCATGGAATTGCTGTAAGCATAATTAATGCAAGTGTCAGCGTAAATATTTTACCTTTCATAAATAAAACCTCCAGTTTTGTTTGTTTTTTCCGATACTTGTTTTAAACTTTTTTCTAAATTTCCTCAGGCATTCCCCCTTTCTTAAATTTAATTCCCTCTTTTTGCAGATGTTTTTCTGCTGTTAAAACAAAACAATTTTCCTATCTGAAATAGTTATATCATAGTGCAACTTTATTGTAAATAAACAAATTTGTTTTTTGTTGTTATTTCGAATTAAAAATAACAATATTAATGCTTTTTTATACAAATTCGGCCCATAATCTTTTTATTATTCGTAAATAACAATGTTTGTCATTACAGCATATCTTGATCTTATCAGAATATTGCTGCATGAATCGGTACTTTGAGTATATGTTATGATATCGTTCAAAGTAGCAGGAGAAACCTTTTTGTCTTTTATATTAAATTTTGCAACAGGACCGTTGGTTTTCAAAACAAATTTTTCATTCGGATCACCGCCGATTGAAAGAAATGATGTTGTTACATTGTCAATTGAAAAAACATTTGCGTAGTAGTACCTAAGTATTGTATTATGAGATGTTGCAGAATGTAGCAATGTCATTGTCTCAGCGTCAAAATCTTTTTCTATTGCAGTGATTTCTTTTTTTGCATTTGCTTCAAAACGTATATAATCACCGGGATGAATGGGCTGGCCGTCTTTTCCGACGCTAATTTGCGAGAGTACTGTGTTATCGGCTTTATAGTATTCAAATACCGAACCTGATGTATAAACTCCGATTTCGTTCATTGGTGTACCTTCTTCATCGATGATTTTTTTGTATGATGATACAAGCCCGTTCGGAGGTTCGTCGGAAAAGCTTGAACCTGTTGCAGCTTCATTATTTATATAGAGAAGAATTTTCGCAGTTCCGGCTTTTGATACGTTGTATGGCTTTATAGTGGCGCCTGCAACTTTTTTGTCATTTGAAAAGTTCAGTTTATTTGAACAGCGATATGTATCTTCCAGATCGGGGTCGTTTACAATATTAAATATAATTGTAGAGTTTGATATTGTAAAATAAGGAACAAATAAGCCGTTTCCTTTATACGTTATATCGGTTACATTAGATGTGTCGCCGTTGAATGAATATCGTATTAATGAATCGGGTGAATCGGTTGTATCATCAAAATATCCCGTTCGATCGCTTTCTGTATTTATTTTGACAATTTTTTCTTTTTTGTCATCAAGAGAAAATGATATAACCTGTTCAACTGTTTTGGAGTTATTTGAAAATGCATCGTATACGTATTCACTGCTTTTGCTTTCATCATTGAAATTTATTTTATCGGCAAGAGTGAATACCTGCGGTTGAGCTTCTCCTGTATAAATTTTCAGTGAAACTTTGCCCAATATTCCTTTTTCTTTGTATGCTTTAAATAAGTAACCGAATTTTGTTTGTGAATCCGCTTTGTATTTTGAAGCAATATCACCATCGGATGTTAAAATAAATGTATAGCTGCCGCCGAGAACGGTTGATGCAAGAAAAATATTGCCGAAATAATCCGTATAATCATACTCTGTGTTTTCGATTGTGATTTTCTTGCGAAGGGTATCTATTTCGTTTACTGTGCCGCTTATATTTTTGCTGCTTATATCAAGCTTAAGATATTCACCGTCTTTTGAAAATGCGTATGACGCTATGCTGCCGGGTAAAATATCATCAAAATTGCATGGCTTGTCGTTAAATGTAATATTATTTTTTATATTTTTAATCGAAATGCTTTTACCTGTATTTGAGTCATATAAAGAAAGATTGCTTTTTGATATTTTGTCAATATAAAACACTTCAGAGTTGCTGCATAATACAACATCGTATGTTTTATCTCCGTTGTTGTCAATAAAAGTATATTTTCCCATTGGTAGTTGTAAGTCTTTTGCGGTGTATTCGTTGTAAGCCTTGCCATTATAAATAAAGCTTACAGGAATGCTAAGCTTAAGGGTTGAAGTTATATCGCCGCTGAGGTAGTTCAATGAAGATAAGCTGCTTGATGTTATTTCGTCCGATGTGAGTGAAAGAGTATTGTTGTTTTTTTCTTTCAGGTATGTAATTTTATCAATGTTGTCATCTTTGGCGGCATAGCCTGTAATAGATGCTCCCAATGTATAAGGTATTTCACATAAAAACGTAGCGTTATTTATTTTCACACAGTTATCGTTCAAATCGGATGAACCGAATAAAGATGTTTTTGCATCGGCTTCAATAATTCCGTTTATTTTGTAAAGATTAAAATATTCCGTGAGAATTGTTTTATCCGTGTTGGTTTCATATGAATTAGTTTTGCCGGCACCGGTCTGAATTCTCAGCGGAGCTTCACAGAAGTTTTTAAGCAGGATATAAGAGTTTCCGGCAGTCAGTGCATCTGATGAAAGATTGTAATTAACGTTTTTGGACAGCGACAGTATTCCGCTTGCCGTGTATAAATAACCTGTGGGGTATCCGCCGTAATAATGTGCTTCGGATGCATATCCCAAAGCAACAACAAGGATTTTCATTGCTTCGTTTATTGTAATGGCTCTATCAGGCTCAAAAGCTGCAGAATCAACAATGATTCCGAGACGAATTGCATGCTCAAGATAGGGAATAAGGTTCGGGTAACTTTCCACATCTGTGAATGAGTAGTTTTTTTGAGTTGAAGGAAGCGATTTGATGAGATTCATAACAGCACAAAGAAAGTCGCTGCGTGACACCTCAGCGGTATAATCGCTGCCAAAAGAGATGTTGAGCTCTGTTGCTCCGAGAAGGTTTATGCTGTCGGATATTTTTTCATCATCAGCATAGACTGTATCCATGGATACTGACGGCGAAAAACAAATTATCGAGCATATTAAAATAATAAGTGAAATAATTTTTTTCAAAGAGTATTCTCCTTTCATTTGGTAAATTCTATTGCTTTGTTTATAATTACTGCTGCTTCCGCTCTTGTGAGATCATGGCGGGGAAGAAATGTGTTTTCACTTCCCTGAATAATTTTATTTGCTGCAAGTGTGCTGACAGCCTCTTTAGCATAAATGTCAATATCTTCGTTGTCTGAAAAATCAACAGTGTTTGCAGAAGCGTTTAACTTATCTTTTATTGAACGGAACAATATAACAGCTGCATCTTGTCTGGAAATATTTTCGTTTGGCATAAATTTTCCGTTATAACCCGTTACGATATTTTGATTTGACAAGGCGTAAATATAAGGAGCAAACCATTCAGAACTGTTAATATCGGAATATATAATATTACTTTCGTTGTTTTCTTTTATATTCAAAAATGCACATACAAGCTTTGAAAACTCTGCACGCGATATTTTGTTGTCAGGTCTGAATGTTTTGTCGGGATAACCTGATATAACTGATTTTTCCAAAAGTGATTTAACATGTTCTTCACAAAAATGTCCTTTGATATCCGTTAAAGCATATGTTTCATCCTCAAATGATTTCGGCGAAAGTAAATTCTTATCAGAAGAAACATTTGTGGAGGGTGATGAGGAGCCCGACGAACTCTTCGAAGTGTTTTCATTTTTCATGTCGGCGTACACTTTTTTCGATGTTTCATCAAACGATTTTTGAACATCATCTGACGAAAAATAGTTTTCCTTTTTTGAATACATTTGAGTAAAAACTTTATATTGTGTATTGCCGGGAATCTTGTCATAGTATTCGGA
>OLSB01002916.1_pt1 | contig 13227 bp, 14 predicted proteins | sample 1672071 | NCBI WGS metagenome assembly OLSB01 (sample SAMEA3136642, study PRJEB25190) | human gut metagenome | biome: human gut; feature: human-associated habitat; material: faeces | place: Austria | collected 2013 | reverse complement strand
ATAATGCAAAAGCAGCTCTGACAGAGAAATTCATTAAAGAACTGCATCTGATTTTGAAGAACGGAACCAGTGATTCCAGAAAAGATTGGTTTGTGGTCGGTGATTACAAGAAATTGCCGAACGAAGTTGGTGGTATGGACACTGCCCTTCCGGAAGAAGTTGCCGATAAAATGAAAGTATTGCTGACAGAGTATAATACCAAGGAAGAAAAGACTTTTGAAGATATTCTGGACTTTCATGTGAAGTTCGAGAGAATCCATCCGTTCCAGGACGGCAATGGCCGTGTAGGTAGACTGATTATGTTTAAGGAATGTCTGAAATATAATATTGTTCCATTTATCATCGAAGATAATTTGAAACTGTATTATTACCGTGGATTGAAAGAATGGAACAACGAAAAAGGTTATCTGACAGATACCTGTCTGACAGCACAGGATAAATACAAAGAGTATTTGGATTATTTTAGAATTGAATGTTGAGTTTGAAGAATATATGTGCATGCAATCAGAGTGAATGTAAAGAGGAAATACAACATGACAAAAGTATTATTCATCTGCCACGGCAATATATGCCGTTCACCCATGGCAGAATTTGTTTTAAAAGATAAAGTAGCAAAACTGGGAATTGAAGAACGTTTTGAGATTAATTCTGCTGCTACAAGCAGGGAAGAAATAGGAAACCCTGTTCATTATGGAACGCGACGCAAACTGGCACCGATGGGAATAAGCACTGCGGGGAAGACTGCTGTTCAGGTAAAGGCATCAGATTATGACTATTACGATTACCTGCTTATTATGGACGAAAACAATCGGCGAAATCTTATGCGTATAATCGGAAGCGATCCTGAAAATAAAGTTCACGGTCTTCTGGATTTTTCCGATAGACCGAGAAATATTGCAGATCCATGGTATACCGGAAATTTTGACGTGACATATGACGATATAGTGGAGGGATGCGATACTTTTTTAGAGCATCTTATAAAAAAGGGAGAGATATGATGTACTACACATACATGCTTCGATGTTCCGACGGTTCCATTTATACCGGAGTCGCTGCAGATTTGGAAAAAAGAATGAAGGTTCACTTCAGTCAGGATGAGGAATGTGCCAAATACACAAAGAGCCATCATCCCTTGAAACTTGAGAGAGCATGGCAGTCGGAAAATCGCTCATCAGCACAGAAACTGGAATACAGGATAAAGAGTTTAACTAAAATGCAGAAGGAAGAACTGATTGCTTCCCCTGAAAAAATAGATGTGATAATTAGCCAGAAACTTGATTGCACTTCCTATAAAAATGTGATATAGTAAATCTGTTGTAAAAAATGCTGGTGTGGCTCAATGGTAGAGCACTTCATTCGTAATGAAGGGGTTGGGGGTTCGATTCCCTTCACCAGCTCCAGAAAAAAGACCGAAAGGTCTTTTTTTTATAAATAAAAGGTAATCGAACCGTAGCCGTCAGCCACAGCCTCACAGAAGAATCTTTACAATTCTATAGCCCCTTTTTTACAGCAAGACAGCAGCATACGCCTTCCGGAGCGTGAAGTTTGTGCTGAGGATTAACAGCATTATACGATGTAAAGAAGTTTTTCGTCAGTTCCGAGGCGTCAAGGTGCTCATAGATAAGAAAACCCGCCGCTGACAGCGCAGTCTCAATTTCATCATAAGAATATTTTGATTTCATTTCTTCATCGGCGTCCTTGGCCAGCTGTTCGTTTATGTCGGTCTCTTTGCTGCCGCAAATGGCAGGATAGTCAAAAACCAGACTACTGCCATCGCAAAGCTGTGTCGAAAGGGCACCCAGCATGGAACAGAATTCGTTTTTTGTGAGATAATAGCTTATACCCAGCATACTGCAAAAAGTCAGTTTGCTCATATCGCAGGAACTGGAGACAAGAGCTTCAGACCAGCCGGGATCAGTGAAATCACACTTTATAAATTCGGCTTTTGAAGGATCAAGCTCAGCCGCCTCCAGCCTTTTTTGTTTGTCTTCGATTACTTCCGGTCTGTCAAGTTCAAAAACACTGATATCGCCCTCTGTATTGCGCCAGGCAAAAGTGTCGTAACCCGATGCCAGTATGATATACTGCCGGCAGCCTGATAGCAAGGCGGTTTTAAGAGAAGCTTCACAGAAAGCACTTCGTGCAAGGACAGAAGGAGAAAGCTGATTATCAACAATCCAGCGTAAGGCCTCATCTTCAGTGCCTTTGAAATCAGGATTGAAGAAACTTATGCCGGCGGACATATTGCAAGCGATGGAATCGTGCTCCTGCTGAGTCAAAAGTTTCTCGGCAACGTCATCTTTAAATACAGGGAATCTGTTGTGCCTGCAGTGATAGCTTCTTGAAAAGCAGCTCACCAGCGCAGTCATGTTTTTTTCGTTCATTGTCTCACCTCCTGATTCTTAATACACCCTTATGAGGTGAAATACAAGACTTGAAAAATCGACCATTTTGTGGTAATATAAAGCCAGAAAAGAGAAGAAAAATCTAAAATTTCTTCTCTTTTCTTGATTAATATACGTATATCACCAACTGATACGAAATGTGTTTTTATGGGAACAGATGGTATTCATGGTCTGTCTGGCTGATAAACTTAAGAAGGTCATCAAAAGAGATGGAGATAGTTCTGGTATTGGTGTTTGGGTGAACCAGTATGCGCTTTCCTGCAAGCTCTCTGTCCAGAAGTAATGTGACCTTATTTTCGGAATCATTGATTATTCCAAGAGGAGTAACGCTGCCGGCTTCCAGATTAAGAACTGAATTAAGTTCGTCATCGCTGGCAAAGGAAAGCTTGCTCTCTCCGGCAAGCCGGGCAAGGAACTTAAGATCCGCACGTTTTCCGGCATCCAGAAATATCAGGTAATATCTGCTTTTGCTTTTTACAAATAAATTCTTGCATTCTGTGCCTTCTATGCGGCTTGCTATTTTCTCTTTCAGAGCCTCCGCAACTGTAAAGATCGCTTTGTGACTTATTTCCTCATATTCAATTCCAAGGTTCTTTAATGTTTCGTACAGCTCCATAATGATGCGCTCCTTTACTTTGAGGGTCCCAGGACATATTCGCAGTAAGAGGCGATGGGGCAGATATCGCACTTGGGCTTTCTGGCGTCGCAGCAGTTGCGTCCGTGGAAGATAAGGCTGTGGTGAGTGCGTGACCAGCGTTCTTCAGGAATGCGTTCCATAAGGGAAAGCTCAGTCTTAAGAACGTCTTTTTCGCAGGTGAGACCTATCCTGTTGGAAACGCGAAAAACATGAGTATCTACAGCAATGCGCTGGTGTCCGAAACCTACAGAAAGGACTACATTGGCCGTTTTTCTTCCTACACCGGGCAGAGAAACCAGAGAATCATAATCATCAGGCACCTGGCCGTTATATTTTTCAACAAGAACTTTTGCCAGCCCGACTATATTTTTTGACTTGGTTTTGTACATGCCTATTCGTTTTATGTATTCAGCCACTTCCTCAGGCGCTGCTGCAGCAAGAGCGTCAGGAGCAGGATAAGCTTCAAAGAGAGCAGGGGTGACCTGATTGACGGACTTGTCCGTAGTCTGGGCTGATAGAGCAACAGCAATTATCAGCTGATAGACATTTTTGTGAACCAGAGCACATTCAGCTTCAGGATATGTTTCTTCAAGTATGTCCAGTATTTTGTTTATGTCTTCACTTTTTACCATGGTTTTTCCCTCCGCATAGGATTATAGCATAAAAAATCTGTTTTTACATCAGAAGCTTTGTGGTAGAATGTTAAAAAGCAAAACAATATTAGCAGAAGCAGGAGGGCTGAGATGATAATAGATTTTGACAAGATTGAAGTTTCTATAATGCCGGCATTCAAAGGCGGAGAGAAAGAGACAAGGGCAGCAATGTTTACGGATGAAAACAACAGAATAATGATGGGAATGCTGATACCGGGAGCTACCATAGGACTTCACAGACATGAAGGCAGCAGTGAAGTTATATTTATACAAAGCGGCAGCGGCAAGGTGCTGTATGATGGAAAATACGAGGAAGTAAAAGCTGGAGATGTCCATTATTGCCCGGAGGGACATGAGCACAGCCTCATTAACGACAGCGAGGAAAATCTTACATATTTTGCCGTTGTTCCTAACCACGGAATTTAAATAGCAGGAGACAAGGAGCAGAAAATGTTTTTGAACTGTATATTTGTAGGACTTGGAGGGTTTGCCGGTTCGGTATTCAGATACCTTTTAAGTATCATACCTGCACTGCAAAAAGAAGGGATGACCTTTGGAACTCTCATTGCTAATGTTGCCGGGGCTTTGATCATAGGCATTGCAGTAGGATACGGTGAAGTCTCAGGAGATGTGAACCCTCATACCATGCTGCTTATCAAAACAGGCTTGTGCGGAGGTTTCACCACATTTTCAACCTTTGCTCTTGAGACATGGGGACTTATCAGCAGCGGCAGAGCGTTTGCAGCATGTATTTATATGGCAGTAAGCATGATGCTCTGCCTGACAGGCATATATCTGGGAATGAAAGCTGCTTATAAAATATGGATGTAGGACAGCAGCGATATATATCATAATATCTATAATGACAGGAGATAATGACATAAATGGCTATTTTATGGGACTATGACGGCACTCTGGTGGATAGCAGTCGCAAAAATATGGAGGTGACAATATCCATATTCAGAAAGTTTTATCCTGATATTGCAGCAAATATGCCGGATGTTCTGAAAAGTTATGATAAATATCAGAAGGCCAACCACAAATATAGAAACTGGAGAGAACTTTATAGAGAATGTTATGGAATTGAAGAAGAAGAATTGGACAGAGCAGGAAGGCTCTGGGCGGAAGGGCAGCTGAAGGATACTGCTGTGCCTGACATTTTCCCGGGAATGACGGAACTTCTTGCTGATCTCCGAGGGATCCCCATGGGCATATGTTCCCAGAACAGCTGCCGCAACATAGAAAAAACTCTGGAACGTTATGGGATAAGAGATTGCTTTGATGCTATAGTGGGATACGATAGTATTTCGGGAAAGTTTCAGAAGCCACATCCGCAAGGATTCATAATGTGCGCAGAGAGGCTGGCAGAGACAGATGAAGACGGGCGATTGATTTATATAGGTGATCACAGAGACGACATCACCTTTGCAAGAGGAGCAGAAAGGCTCCTTGGAAGAAAAGTAATATGCATAACTATTGATCATCTTAAGTATAACGGTGAGAACTTCTGCCTTTGGGATGAAAAACCGGACTATTATGTCACTGATGCCGACGGACTGAGAAAGGCTCTGAAGGAAATATGCATAAAAAGATAGCAAAAGGGGAGACAAAATGGGAGTAAATGTTTTAATCAACGGTAAAAAAAACATAACTGCAGAGGAGATAGCTGAAATAGGAGGTCTGAAGTACGGAATCTTAGATGACAGCTATGTTCTCCGGCAGGGAGAAATCGGAAGATATACGCTGATGTATGACTCGTCATGTATAGGCAGGGGATTTCAGGTTGCGGCTGACGGGCAGGATATAGAACTGAGCTTGCCTCTTCCCAATACACCTCACGACATCGAGATATTCTATGACCTTATTGTCAGACTGTGCAGAAAAACCGAGGCAAGAGTGTTTATGCGTGACGAGGAGTTGGCTTCGGTCAGGGAGTGCGACAGGTACATTGAAGCGGATAAGTTGGCATCAGTAAGGGCGCTGGAAGATATAGCTTCACAGATAGAAGAGGATAAATACAACAGTTTCACCATATTTGCGGCTATGAATCCCATAGAGATAGGCAAGGAGGAAATTGATATCATAGGAAATTCGCTGGACAGATTTCAGAAACTTCTAAATCTGTTCCAGACAAGAGATGTATTTTATGCAGGCCTTAAAATATATCAGCGCAAAGACAGCTCGCTGTTCGGAGTGTATTTTGTTGGTGAAGATATTCCTACAATTCTTCCTTTAAAACCGTCAGTATATAATAATGAACTGAAAATCTCCGACTATTACTGCATGATTCCGGGAGACAACACTATTCCATATGAAGATTTCATATCAAATACAGATGCAGCAGAAAAATATGACTGCGGACATGTGGTAGTATGTCTTGCAGAAAAAGAAATCAATCAAATTGCAGATAATTTTGCCGTGGATTTTGTAACAAACATGAGAGTGGAATCAAACCATTACCGCAGTATGCAGATAATTGACAGCGGCGAAGATCACTGTGAAAAGATAGAACAGAAAAACCTCGGATGTGATCCTCTTGCCGGGTATAATCATCTGGCTGTTTTTATGAAATGGGCATATCTTAAAGGCATCCTGGCAGAAGATCTGACGGAAAATTCTCCAGTGCTTGCGGATGTCTTAAATGATTCTGAAGCAGACATACGGGAAACCCTGAAAAATGACGAATATATTAAGGGCAGCATACGTCTGGGATATTTTAAAGAAGATTATCAGGATTTTGTCAGAGAATTTTATGCTTTCAACAAGGGAGATGAGGATCATTATCCCAGATGCGTCGATATATATGCCGAAAAATACTTCGGGACGGAAGAGTATAACAGCGATAAATATAAAGACGAGGCGTACCTGTTTGTACCATTTAACGAGGAGTATTATAAAGGATTGTCCCAATACATAGACAGGGGCTGGGAAAAGTATTGGCAGAAGAGACGGATGAAATAGATAAAGATGATAAAATAAAAAGAAAAACCCGCCGGAAAAGAGCAGATCTGCACCGGAAGCAGGCAGAGAGGCAGCTCTTATAGGCGGGCTTTGATTTTAATGAGAGTTATTTATTTGCTCCGCAGCATTTTTTGTATTTCTTTCCGGAGCCGCAAGGGCAAGGATCATTTCTGCCGGGAGTCTTTTCTTTGTGTACTGTCTTGGAACGCTTGAATTCCTTGACAATTTCCATTCTGCGTTCTTCTGTCAGAACATCGTTCCACTGAGGAAGGTTGTACAGATAATCGGCATCGGCTTTGAGCATGTTGAAGAAAAGTTTTTCAAAATCAATGTCAAGATCCAGAGAGGTTTCCTCGGTGATATTTTCAAGTTCGTTAGCTTTGCGCAGGCTTGTATTGATTCCGTCCAGGAAGCCCATGAAGATCACAGGGCGGACTTCAAATTTTTCAGACAGCTGGGTCAGAGTGCCTGCCAGATGTGTGTCCTTGTTTTCAAGTATATATTCGTAAATTTTAGTTTCGGCTCCGCTGTATTCTTTCCAGAATTCTTCAAAAGTATCTTCTGTCTGGCTTTCCATCAGAGCAGTCCATTCTTTAAATAATGACATTTTAATCCTCCCTTTGTTTATTTGCACATGTCTCTCATAATTTGCAGGATGTCTCCGCATACGGCACTTCCTGTAGGAAGAGGACCTGCGCCTTTGCCGTAAAACATCAGTTCACCCACCATATCACCTGTAATGTAGACCGCGTTGAACTCGTTGTTTACGCCTGCCAGCGGATGAGAGGCCTCAAGTTCCACAGGTTTTACACTGTAGTTTAATTTGCCGTCTTCAAGAGAAGCCTGTCCTATGAGTTTGATCTTTTTTCCGCGGGATCTGGCTGCATCTATATCTGCCGGTGTTATTTTACTGATTCCGGTAGTAGGAATGTCAGATGGAGCCACATATCTGCCGAAAGCCAGCGCGATAAGGATAGACAGCTTGTTGGCAGCATCAAGGCCTTCAACATCTGCAGTAGGGTCAGCTTCGGCGAAACCTTTTTCCTGAGCGTCTTTGAGAACCTCATCGTAGGAAAGTCCTTCGTCTGTCATCTTGGTAAGGATATAGTTGGTGGTGCCGTTGAGTATACCCATTATTTCCACAAAATCGTTGGCCTGTAATGAGCCTTCGATGGCAGCCAGTACAGGGATTCCTCCGGCTACGCTGGCCTCAAAGAGAAACTCAACGTTGTTGGCTGCGGCCGTTTCTGTCAGAAGCTTGTAATTGGCCGCAATGGCAGCTTTATTGGCACTTACCACATGTTTACCGTTTTTCATGGCCTGAAGCATAAATGATGTGGCAGGTTCAATGCCGCCCAGCATTTCCACTACGATATCTATGTCAGGATTCAGGAGTATATCATCCGGATCCTCCGTAAGAAGGGCAGGGCTTGCCTCTACCAGTCTTTTTTTGTTTCTGTTGCGCTGAAGGATTCTGACAACTTCAGGGCGGACTCCGACTCTGCTCTCGATAAGATCAGCATTATCAGTAAGTATTTTGTATGTTCCTCCGCCTACATTGCCGAAGCCCAGCAGGCCGATTTTTGCAGTTTTCATTTTTTTACCTCCGAGTAGTCGCAATGAAAAAATTATATAACAGTTTTCATAATTTGTCTTTACCTTTTTTGAAAATTTGTTATTATTTATTGAGGTATGCATTTTAAAGAGGTGGAAAAATGAGTCTCAATATTGTTTATGTAAATCCTGAAATACCGCCAAACACGGGGAATATAGCCAGAACATGCGCAGCAACGGATACAAAGCTTCATCTTGTGAAACCGCTGGGATTCAGCATAGATGACAAACAGGTAAAAAGAGCGGGACTGGATTACTGGCCTTACGTGAAGCTGGAGGTTCATGACAGTCTGGATTCCTTTATGGAAAAATACGGAAAAGAAAGACTTTGGCTGGCAACCACCAAGGGAGGCCGCATTTATACGGATGCGGTTTTTAAGGATGGAGACTTTATTCTTTTCGGGAGAGAAACAAAAGGCCTTCCGGCGGATTTCATAGAAGCGCACCGGGAATCGGCCATAAGGATTCCTATGAGCGAGAAAACAAGAACACGTTCTTTCAATCTGTCAAATTCAGCTAATATAATTTTGTTCGAGGCCCTGAGACAATTGGGCTTCCCGGGGTTGAAATAAGGCTCTCAATTTGGTATAATAATTGCATACTAAAAGAAATAGCAAAGGTTTTGAACGTATATGAAACTGAGTTACGGATTGACAATTGAACAGACACAGAAACTGACAATGACGCCTGAATTAATTCAGGCTATTCGTATTTTACAGTTCAATACGCAGGAACTGGATTCATTTGTACAGGAAGAAATGATGGAAAACCCTGTTCTTGAATTCGACAAACAGAAGGAAGAGCCAGGCACGGAAGTAACTGAACTCATGGAGAAAATCCGAGACGATTATGACGATGATGACAGTTATAAACAGTGGGAATATTCAAAAGACAAAGAAGAATATTCTTACGAGCAGTTTGTGAGCAAAGAGGAAACTCTGGAGGATTACCTGCTGCTGCAGCTTACATTTTCGGATCTTAAGGGCGAAGATCTTAAAATAGGCCGATATATGGTGGAGGCCATAGACGAGAACGGATATCTTACCATTGAAACCGATGCGGTAGCCCGCAGTTTCAAGACTGAACAAGACAGAATTGAAAGAATTCTTGATGTTATACAGACTTTTGAGCCTTCCGGAGTAGGGGCAAGGTGCCTCAAGGAGTGCCTTATAATTCAGCTTGCCTCCAAAGGTCTTCTGGACGAAGTGACAGAGCATGTTATACTCAACCACCTGGAGGATCTGGGCGACAACAAGCTCAATAAAGTGGCAAAGGCCATAGGAATTCCGGTAAATCAGGTACAGATGATAAGCGACCTTATAAGGACTCTTGAACCTAAACCGGGAAGGAGTTTTGCTTCAGGAGAGAGCGTAAAGTACATAGTTCCCGATGTTATAGTTGAAAAGATAAATGATGAGTATGTTGTCACCAGTAATGACAGCAGCATACCTCACCTGATGGTAAGTCCTTATTATTCATCTCTTTCCCGTGAGGCAAAGAATGATGAGGAGCTGTCAAAATATCTTACGGACAAGTTCAACTCAGCCATGTGGCTGATAAAGAGCATTGAGCAGCGAAGACAGACCATATATAATGTGGCTGAGGCAGTTGTTTCTCACCAGAAAGAATTCTTTGACAAAGGAACAAAATACCTTAAAACACTTACCCTTAAACAGGTGGCGGAATCCATAGGAATGCACGAGTCCACCGTCAGCAGATCTGTAAACGGAAAATATATGCAGACTCCTCGCGGAATGTTTGAGATAAAATACTTCTTTTCCGGAGGAATCACAGGGCAGGACGGCGAAGGGGTATCATCCAACAGCATTAAGACCATAATAAAAGAAATAATAGACGGAGAAAATCCGGAGAAGCCTTACAGCGATCAGGATATAGTAGGTATCCTCAGTGATAAGGGAATAGAGATTTCAAGACGCACCGTTGCAAAATACAGAGAAGGAATGAATATTTTATCTTCATCAAAAAGAAGAAGATATTAAATATAAAAATTAAATTACATTGTCATTATGAGAGTTTTAGGAGGAGAAAAAATGGCGATTAAAGTAGGTATAAGCGGTTTTGGAAGAATAGGCAGAGTTGTGATTCGTGCGGCAATGGACATGCCTGAAATAGAACTTGCCGGTATCAATGTAAGAAATGCAGATCTTGAATATCTGCTCTATATGCTCAAATACGACACAACTTTCGGTAGATTTCCAAAGAGCCTGGAATTGTATGACAAGGGCCTTGTCATCGACGGAAAAAAAGTACCTGTATATAGCGAATCTGATGCCGAAAACATTCCGTGGAAGGAATGCGGTGCAGAATACATTGTAGAAGCTACCGGTGCTTACGTTACTACACAGAAGGCTCTGGCACACATAAGAGCAGGTGCAAAAAAAGTTATTATTTCTGCCCCTGCCAAGGACAGCGAAACTCCTACTTTCGTATATGGAGTAAATCACGAAAAATATACCCCTGAAATGCAGGTTGTGTCCAATGCTTCATGTACGACCAACTGCCTTGCTCCTCTGGCAAAGGTAATAGAAGACAACTGGGGAATAAAAGAAGGACTGATGTCTACCATTCACTCTGCTACAGCAAAGCAGAAAGTAGTAGATGCCCGTTCAATGAAAGACTGGAGAACAGGAAGATGCGTATTCGGAAATGTTATACCGTCTACTACCGGAGCGGCAAAAGCAGTAGGACTTGTTATTCCTTCTCTCAAAGGCAAGATGACGGGAATTTCCTACAGAGTGCCTACAGCAGACGTATCTGTTGTTGATCTCAATGTTGTTCTCGATAAGCCTGCTACATACGAGGAAATATGCGCTAAAGTGAAGGAAGCTTCCGAAACATATATGAAAGGCGTACTGGAATACGTTGATGACGAAGTTGTATCCGGAGACTTTGTAGGTGATCCTTGCACTTCAATATTCGATGCACGTGAAGGAATCGAACTCAACGATCACTTCTTTAAATTTATAGCTTTCTATGACAATGAATTCGGATACTCCAGCAAAATCCTCGAACTCATCAAATACATGCACAGCGTGGATAAATAAGTGGATAAACAAAAGGAGAACTTTCAGAGATGAAAAAGACTGTAAAGGATATCGATGTAAAAGGCAAAAAAGTTATCGTAAGATGTGATTTCAATGTTCCGCAGAAGGACGGCAGTATAACTGATGATACCAGAATCACTGCTGCACTGCCTACAATAAAGTACCTGCTTTCTGAAGGAGCAGCAGTTATTCTTATGTCCCATCTGGGAAGACCGGAAGGTGAAGCAAACATGAAATACACCCTCAAGCCTGTGGCTGACAGACTTGAGGAACTCTTGAAGATTCCTGTTATTTTCGCTCAGTCACCGCAGGTTGTGGACGAAGAGGTCAAGAAAAAGGCAGAAAGTCTCAAGGCCGGAGAGGTTATGTTGCTTGAGAACGTACGATTCAGAAAAGAAGAAACAAAAAACGGAGCTGATTTTGCCAAAGAACTTGCATCTCTGGCAGATATATTTGTAAATGACGCTTTCGGGACCGCTCACCGGGCTCATGCATCTACTGCAGGGATAGCCGATTACCTGCCTGCAGTTTCAGGATTTCTGATTGAAAAAGAAGTAAAGTTCCTTGGAAGTGCGGTTGAAAATCCTGAGAGACCGTTTGTCGCCATAATGGGCGGCGCCAAAGTGGGAGATAAGATTTCCGTAATAAGGAATCTGCTCAAAAAAGTGGATACTCTTATAATCGGAGGAGGCATGGCATATACCTTCTATAAAGCTCTGGGATACGAAATAGGAACATCCATACTGGATGCAGACAGCGTTGATGTTGCAAAGGATCTCCTTGAAACTGCCAAGTCTTTGGGAGTCAAAATGATGCTTCCTGTAGACGTGGTATGCGGCAGAGAATTTAAAAATGATACGGAAACGGCTGTATTCAGCTGTGACAATATGCCCGGCGACATGATGGGACTTGATATCGGACCTGAAACCATAGAGCTGTACAAAAAAGAGATTGCCAGTGCAAAAACGGTGGTATGGAACGGACCTATGGGAGTTTTTGAAATGGAAACTTTTGCAAAAGGAACTCTGGAGATTGCAAAAGCTCTCAGTCGTACTGATGCCATAACCGTTATAGGCGGCGGTGATTCAGCAGCTGCCGTTGAGCAGTTCGGACTGGCTGACAAGATGACACACATATCAACAGGCGGAGGAGCTTCACTGGAATTCCTGGAAGGCAAAGAACTGCCGGGTATCGCTGTACTGGAAGAAAAATAAGAGAGGTAGGAAATATGAGAATTCCATTTATCGCAGGCAACTGGAAAATGTACAAGGATATGGCGCAGGCACGCGGATTCGCCCTTAAATTTAAAACACTTTATCATGGTACAGATGTTAAAACAGCCATATTTGCACCTTACCCGCAGCTGGCGCTTCTTGTTGAAGAATTTAAAGGAACCGGCATAGGCGTGGGTGCACAGAATGTTCATTTTGAAAAAGAAGGTGCTTTTACCGGAGAGGTTTCTATTCCGATGCTTGAAGAACTGGGAGTAGATTACTGCCTGGTGGGACATTCCGAAAGACGTCAGTATTTCGGTGAGACAGATGAAACGGTCAATCTTAAGCTTAAGGCGCTTCTACAGTCTTCGATTCTTCCGCTGGTATGCGTGGGGGAGAACCTCAGTGAGCGGGAAGCAGGAAAGGAAAAGGATATCGTTTCAGGTCAGATAAAAGCTGCATTCTCCGGGATAGCCGGAGAAGATGCTGAAAAAGTAACTGTCGCATATGAACCTGTGTGGGCTATAGGGACAGGGAAAACAGCAACCGCACAGCAGGCGCAGGATATGTGCGAATGTATTAGACAGACTCTTGCGGCAATGTATGATGAAGAAACTGCCGATAAAATAATAATTCAGTACGGCGGAAGTGTTAAACCTGACAATGCATCAGAGATAA
>OLSB01002913.1_pt1 | contig 13229 bp, 17 predicted proteins | sample 1672071 | NCBI WGS metagenome assembly OLSB01 (sample SAMEA3136642, study PRJEB25190) | human gut metagenome | biome: human gut; feature: human-associated habitat; material: faeces | place: Austria | collected 2013 | reverse complement strand
CACAGGAGAGCCTTCTCTTGCTTCTTATTTGTTACCCATGTATTGTACCTCAACACCGGGAGATGATTGGGAGTGGAAAGGAAAAGGAAGCCCTTCAAGTGGAAAAGGCAACTATACAAATCCTAATACTGGTGAGTCCCTGCATCCTGATTTGAATCATCCAAAGCCTGTCGGTCCCCGTTGGGATTACAAGGATCCTCTTGGTAAATGGTGGCGTCTTTTCCCTGACGGAAGTATTTCACCCAAATAATTTTTCCAAATGTATAAGGAGGTATCCGATATGAATGACTGGCGTATAACCAATCAAGCAACGTACCTTGAAGGTGTTAAACTTATGCGGCTTAAATACGCAAACAGAACTACCAATACCGACCATGACCATTGTGAATTCTGCATGGAGAGATTCAGCGAAAACCCAAGAGATTTACACGAAGGGTATTGTACACTTGACTGTTACTATTGGATTTGTGATGAATGTTTTAATGACTTCAAAGATGATTTCAAGTGGCATATAATAGGTGGCTCTGAATACTAGTGCTATCAAAATGATGTTGTAAAACTCATTGACGGCAGCGGAAATGCTGTGATACAATACACCTATGACAGCTGGGGCAAGCTGCTGTCAACGACCGGTTCTCTTGCAGAGACATTCGGTACGGAACAGCCCTTCCGCTATAGGGGTTACGTATACGACGAGGAAACCGGGTTTTATTACCTGCAAAGCAGATACTACAACCCCGAGGTTGGCTGCTTCATCTCCGCCGATGTCTACCTCTCCACCGGTCAGGGGGTTATTGGGCATAATGCGTATGCGTATTGTGGGAATAACCCGATTATCAGACTTGATAGTACAGGAAACTTCTGGGATACTATTTTCGACATTGTATCATTATGCTTAAGCGTTGCAGAGGTAATTGCTAATCCGACCGACCCATGGGCTTGGGCGGGTCTTGCTGGTGATGTTATTGACCTTGTGCCGTTTGTCACAGGTATTGGTGAAGTCACACGAATAGTTAAAACAACAGCTAAAGCCGTAGATAAGGCTGATGATGTTATTGATGCTGCTAAAGCGATATATAAAGCTGCTGATGCGACGAGCGATTTGCGAAAGTCAACAGGAGTATATGAAATTCTGTTTGAAAGCGGCAAGAATTATGTTGGCAAAGGTGGCTTCAAACGTGCGATTAAATCTGCAACGGATCATATAAAGATAGGTGACGCAATTGATGATGTGGTTTCTATAGCATGGGCTCCGGCCAAAAATGCTAAACAGGCCTTTGTGTTGGAGTTCTTCCTGCAAGTAGAAAGGCGTGTAAATAATGCGTCAACTTACAATAAAATTTGGAGTCCCGGCAAACGTATTTTTATGGAGTGGATTAAATGAATATATTTTTATTGGGAGTAGATTAAATGAAGGAAGTAATTCGTGACGTATATACACTGAGCCGCGGTTTTACAGTCAGAGACGGGTTTATTTTCTGCTGTGTGACACCGCCGGCAAATGTTTATGATGCAATAGTGATTAGAAATCCGGCTTATGCAGCAACTATGTATAGAAATCTGGTTCCATCTATGCGCAGTCTCGAAGAACACATCCAGTATATTAACAAACACGGGATAGAGAAAGCGTATATTATTGCAGAGGATATTGATTTCTTGCTGGATTGCCCATCAATTCGGTACGTAAGAATTGCAAGTGTTCGGGGTAATAGAACAAGTGATTTCTATTCGCCTTTATATAGTATGCCTGAAATATGTTATTTGGACTATTCTGTGCAAGACGGAATTACTATCGATTATCCAAGAATTAAAGGGCTGCAGTGCTTGCGGATAGAAGACTGCGAAAGAACTTTTTTTCCGACAAATATTCCGGGTTTAAAAAGTTTGTCGATATGCGATAAACTTGCAGATGGAAAGGATACGCCATGCGAAAGAACACTCGATTATTTGAACTTGTCTTGTACCAATATAAGAACATTAAATGGTCTTGAGAATACGGAATCCATGAAATATGTCGAGTTATCTTACAACAGGGTGCTGAGTGATGTCAGTGCGCTGAAGCATTGCGGACAGAATTTGAAGATTCTTCGCATTGAAAACTGTCCTAAAATAACTGACTTTTCATTTTTATATTCACTTAGTGGGCTTGTGTCTTTACGGCTTAATGGAAAGAATGAATTGCAGAGCCTGGATTTTTTGCAGGAAATGCCTAATCTGTCTTTCTTAAACTTGAGCATGACGGTTTTGGATAATGATATTAGTCCCTGTCTCAAAATACCACGTGTATGTTTGAAGGGGAAACGTAGTTATAACTTACAGGACAAAGATTTACCAAAGAATGTTACCTCGTTGGACTTTGAAGGAATGGGACTAGAACAATGGCGAATGGTATAACCCATAGTCTTTATATGAATTGATTAACTAAATGGCAAATAAGAGGTAGCAAAGTTAGAGCCCTGCTGTTCAGCAATGAATCAAACACCAGCTTCACAGCTGCCAGGACAGGTGATAGCCGTTAACTATAACGGCACTTATTACTACTACCTCCGCAACGCTCAGGGCGATGTTGTAAAGCTGATTGACAAAACAGGCACAACGGTAGTAGAATATACCAATGACAGCTGGGGCAAGCTGCTGTCAACGACCGGTTCTCTTGCAGAGACCTTCGGCACGGAACAGCCCTTCCGCTATCGCGGCTATGTGTATGACGAGGAAACCGGGTTCTATTATGTATCCAGCCGATATTTCGATCCTGAGATCGGTCGATGGATTAGTCCTGAACCTAATGTGTATGCAGGAGGTTTTGATGAAAGTGCAGGAATAATAGGATACAATGTGTACGCTTATTGTGCTAACAACCCTGTGATGTTTAAGGACGAAACTGGTGAAAGCATCACACTTGCTTGCGTGCTTATTGGTGCAGGAATTGGTTTAATTGTTGGTGCCGTTGGCGGTAGTCATTATGCAAAACATAAAAAGAATTTGACACCAAGCGATGGCTGGGATTACTGGAAATATGTTGTTGGTTTTGGCGTTGCTGGTGGGGCTGTCGGTGCGCTTGTTGGTTGGGGCGCTGGAGCATTGATTGCTAAATATGGTGTAGCAACAGCAGCGACTTCAATTACTAAAGGTGGAGGCGCAAGATTCTCATCGTTTAATGCGCTAAAACGCTCTTTAGGTTCTGCGGGCAAGGGAAAACAATGGCATCATATTGTTGAACAATGCCAAATAGGCAAAAGCGGATTCTCAAAGTATTGGATTCAAAACTCTAATAATGTTATAAATATCAGTAATTCTGTTCATACCAAAGTTAGTGCATATTATAGTAGCATTCAAAGTTTTACGAACGGTATGACATTTAGAAATTGGCTTGCTGGACAGAGTTTTAAAACGCAATACGAGTGGGGGAATTAAGGTGTTAAGAATGTTTGGAGTAAAAATATGATGACAGATTATAAGGAACTGTACCTTTTGCATTGTGCAAATTTAAATGATTGCACTACAAAAGAAGATGTTAAACGGCATAATGCCGCAATGAAGCAACTGGGTAAATTGTTTTATCAAATAGAAGGCGAATTAGACAAATCATTCCTGTTAGAATTATTAACGACGGAAAATGATCGTACTAAAGCTCTTGTTGCGGCTCACTGCTTAGGACTTGGTGTATATGTTTCAGAAGCAAAAAAAGTTTTGTCATCACTGGCGAAAAATAATGCTAACCCTATTTTAGCCTTCGAAGCGCAAGCAACATTAGATATTTGGAAACAGCAAGGCTATTTGAAATTTTAATTACAATATACCAGCAAATTGCCTTTTGGAGACAAAAGGCAATTTGCTGGGAAAACCCAATCCCTTAAAGGTTTCAGGAATATTCCTGACAAGTGCCAATGGTCACCCATTGGCGATGCTTGCTGGTAGACAGCAGACACCCTTCTCTGTTTGTAAATATTCTGCGAACTTTTAAAATCAAGGATTACTTTTGCGTTTGAGTAAGGAAACAGTTATAGGGATATCTTTCTAAGACTGTTACTTTCACGAAGAAGGAGTCAACTATTGAAAAGTTAGTTGACTGTTCGCGAAACCTATCAAGGAAAACGCAAAACTAAAGAGGTATTTGCAGCAGAAACGGCAGTACGGAGACCTCCATACAGCGCTTCAGCTATTGACGCTAGCATCAGCTTTGCAGCTGCCCGGACAGGTTGTGGCGTAAACTATAATGGAACATATTACTACTACCTCTGCAACGCTCAAGGTGATGTAGTAAAGCTGATTGACAAAACAGGCTCAACGGTAGTAGAATATACCTACGATAGCTGGGGCAAGTTGCTGTCAACGACCGGTTCGCTGGCAGAGACCTTTGGCGCTGAGCAGCCCTTCCGCTATAGGGGTTACGTATATGACGAGGAAACAGGCTGGTACTATCTCCAAAGCCGTTATTACAACCCCGAAGTTGGCCGCTTCATCTCCGCCGATGTCTACCTCTCCACCGGCCAGGGAGTGCTGGGGCATAACGCTTATGCGTACTGCGGCAACAATCCGATATGCAGATCCGATCCGTCGGGGTACGCATGGTGGAACGATGCATGGGATTGGCTATGCGGAGCGTTGCAGGATGTTGGAGAATTTATAAATAGTACATTCGGCTGTGAAACTCAAGTCGAAATTACTCATAAAGAAATTGAACTGCACACATTGTTCGGATGGATAGAGCATGGCGAAGATGTTTCAACCAGTTCTGGCGTTAACAGTGATAAACCTATCGTATTTTACACAAAGACTGCTTCAAAGTGGTGGAAATTGTGGGAGTATAGTGTAGGAATCAAATCAAATATTCAGAATGGAGGGGCGGCAATAGAGTTTGGAGCTGAGCATTATAGTGCAACAATTAGCGCCGGTTATTCATCGCTTGCTGTTTCCTATGATATAGGGCGAGTGAGTATCACAATATCACAAGATGTTGATTGGAAGAACAATACTGCCGGTTCTTATACTCAATGTTATATACGACCATGGTCCGTCGCGTTGGCAGCTGCAGCGATATACTTTGGAGGTCCGGCAATCGCTGCAGGATTAGCTGGAATGTATGGACAATTGATTACTCAATTTGCATAAGAGAATAGGAGAATAATTATGAAGATGAATAAAATGGGGATAATATGCGTAATAGTATTTTTGATCCTGCTGCTTATATGTTCTGTGGTAACGATTTATAATAACATACCAAACGGCGGAGTAAAGTTTATTACATTCAATAGCATTGATGACATGCATCTGCTTGATGCGTATATTGTGGCAGACAAAATCGCAGAAGATAATAACCTTAAGAACATTTCTCCGATTCAGAGTTATGATAGTATTATTGAATACAATGGATCAGAATTTACAGTGCATGCGTATGTCTTTTTGACACATGATGACGCTGTTACATATTATAAGGATGCTGCGCATTTGAGCAAAGTTGAAAAAGTGTCGCAGGGTAATGGGAGTGCAGGGCTCGGGAAAGCCCGCTATATAACGATGGATAACACAAAGGTAATTCTAATAATTGGAAAGAATATGTCCGGTATTCAGACGCTTGTTGATTATATGCTGACGGAACATTCGCAGAGCTTTAGACCGATAAAAAGAGACACTGTTTCAAAGCCTTAGAATCATATGGATATGATACTGTTTAGCTCCGAGTGCAGTTACGAGCGGAATGAGCACTTTGCAACAGCAAAACTATGCTGCTCAACTATTTGATATGAGGAGAAAAGCATTTAAGATATCTAAACTGGTGGTAAGGGAGACTGCAGCAAGGAATCTCGCAAAGGCAATGATGCGTTCAACTGCTGTCACGATAGGCCGTGCATTGATAAACAGAATTATTACTGGTATGAATAAACCAAATTCCCAGCTTGAACCATAGAACGTGTGCTAATATAGAGTGGCTATGAACAATACAGTGGAATTAATAATCCTATTCATAGTATTGTATGTAATAGGCGTCATTTGTGATTCGACGCATTATTTTCAGTATTTACTACGCATACCGATTAGGAGCATGTTTGTCAAGATATTGCTTTTTGGGCCGTATATTCGATGGGACTATACTTGGGATGCAGTCATGGTACAGGCACTTCGCTGTGCATGGATGCTTGTAGTCGGAGGAGTGTTTTTATATAAAAAACTTGGTTTTGCAATATCGGATAAATCAGTTCTGATTATTGTTGCAATTTCATCGATTGTTGTATTGTTAATTGAATTTGTTCCGATTATCGTCGGATTAATCAAGGCGAAACATAGAGAAGATTTTAGCCGCCGTACAAGAGTTAGTAGCGGCAGGAGAATGGATAGAAGACGGCGCAGAAAAAAGTAACACTTTTCTTTGCATCGTTTTTGGGGGCTTGCCGCAAACACAGATGGCTTCCCATATAACTACCTGCAATTTGTTCAGTGCCGAAGACTGTTGGCAGCACCGTTACCGATTATTGCTACAACGGAAGCTTGCTGATAGGTATTGTCCAAACCACGACGAACAGCGACGGCAGCACAGAGACCTCCGTACAGCGCTTCAGCTATAATGCTGATGGTAGAGTAATAGCCGTAAACTATAACGGCACCTATTACTACTACCTCCGCAACGCTCAGGGTGATGTTGTCAAGCTGATTGACAAAACAGGCTCAACAGTAGTAGAATATACTTGCGATAGCTGGGGTAAGCTGCTGTCAACAAGCGGTTCTCTCGCAGAGACCTTCGGCGCGGAACAGCCCTTCCGCTATAGGGGTTATGTGTATGACGAGGAAACAGGCTGGTACTATCTCCAAAGTCGTTACTACAACCCCGAACTCGGCCGCTTCATCTCCGCCGATGTCTACCTTTCCACTGGTCAGGGAGTTCTGGGGCATAACGCTTATGCGTATTGCCTGAATAATCCGGTGAATACGGCGGATGAATCGGGTTGTCTACCTTATGGCCTTAGATATTGGGGGGAAATACATAGGATGGTAGAAGAACATATAATCGAGGAACGTGTGAATGGTTTAACATGGCACAGAGAAGTATCATGGACAGTAAACAGAAAAGGAAAGAAAGGCATCGGCAAGGTAGACTTGATTGATGAACATGGCGGAATGTATGAAATCAAACCGGCGGGTTCTGAAAACATGGGTGTCAGACAACTTCAGAACTATATGTTAGGCGAAGCACGGGATGGTTCACAACTCAAGGTAAAGGAAGAAATACACACAGGGACAGGTGTATTTAGTGACAGCTTTACAAGCAAAGACGGACGATACAGAATAAAATTCTGGTGTAACGGCAACGGAGTAATACTGTATACCTTTTCGCAAATAAAAAAGCCCGAGCCTGTAAAGCAGGGTGCGCCTTCCACAAATATAGATTATGCAGGAAATGCATACATAGCATCATTTTCTATGTTACTTTGTGGCGCACTAATTGGATGGATTTATGGGGGATTTGGAAGCAGAGACCGAGACCCAGTAATGGCGTTACAGTATTGAGAAGAACAAATCTGAAACGTAGAGAGGAGAACAAACATGAAACTCAGAGAACTTGAACGGGCAATTATGGATGAGCCGATGCTCGAAATGGGCTTTACGAGACACAGCGGAGAGTGGTTTAAGATAGTGGACGGTAAAATACTGCTCCGATGCGGTTGCTATCCAACATCTCACGCAGAGATAGGGTACAGGTTTCAGCCACTGTTTTCTCCGTTTTATTATGAGCGGCCTGCATTCACTTGTCCGGACATAGACTATGACAGTACATATTCATTGGAGCGTGTGTTAGCTCCGGAGGGACTTCCGACTCTCATATCGCCGCAAGTCAAGAAGGACTCCGAAGACTATGATTTTATAGTAAAAAACGGTAAAAATGCACTGGGACTTATCTGTAAGGCATTCAGCGAGATCAATACTGTTGAGGATCTTTGTAGTGCTTATGAACGATTTTTTCCTTTGCTTCGCCAACCAGAGAAGAACACTGTGGTCGATAGGATTCCGCAAGGCTATATTCATACCCTATTGTATTTGCATAAGTATGATGAGTGCATGATGCATATTAAGAAATATCAGGAACTGAGGCAAAAGCATGCTCAAGATATTATAAGCAGAGGCTTTGATGATGAGGATCGCATTATGCGGATTGGAAATTATGATATTAATTCCTACAACAATTATATAAAGCTTCTCGAACGTCGTGACGAAGCCGAGATAGGCGAACTGCTGTTTCGTTGCTGTGCCATGAACCGTTCTTTGCTCAAAGCTTTGGGAATTGAAATCGATGGTTTTAGTTATGATTTCATTCAGGATGCGTTTCCCCAGGCGTTGTTATGGTTATACTGATTTAATCAGCATAATAAAAACATAACCTTTTCAACCGATGCGAGGGGTTAGTCGGTTTATTACGGTTTTTATCTTGGTTCTTAATAATAGGAGGTTGATATTATGAAACATAGATTAACTTTGATAACTACATATATATCACTATTATTAATAATAATTAGTTCGTTAGCATGTGATAATCCCATACTTGAAAGCAGGGTTCCGCAGAAATTTCCTGGTTCTCGTTGGGAGTCTGATGACGGTTCTATTACGTTTACTTGCTTCCAATCGGATGAAAATATAAGATTCGCGATTGGTCAGATTGTTATCGAAGAAGAAGTAATCAATTTTAAAATGAAAAGCACTCGGGGCGGTTGGCAGCATTTGTACTATTACGAAGATGGTGATGGGACGATCAGTCACCCGCTAACAGAGCAGGAGTTTGAAATTTGGAACTGCGACTATCCAAGTAAAAAGCGTTTTGTTGCCACTGTAGTAACAACTACCTACTTTGAAATTGATCAAAAGATTGTATTTCACCGTGTTGACGAAGAGTAAGTCACAGGGCAATAGGGTATTCGCATTAGCGATATTGTCAAATGCTTCGCGGAAGCGTAACATTCGCCAACGCTTCCGAAAAGTATTCGTATGTTTATGACGAGGCCAACCAGCTTATAAGGGAAAATCTCTATTATGGTACCGGCAACAGCAATAACGCTACCATAACCTATCAGTATGACAGCTGGGGCAACCTGCTCTATAAAAGGACATATGCATACACTACCGGAACGCTCGGCACGGTACAGGAAACCGTAACCTATACCTACGGCAATTCCTCATGGAAGGATCAGCTCACATCCTACAATGGACAGAGCATAACCTATGACGCCTCCGGCAATCCGACAAGCTATCTCGGTGCAGCATTGGTATGGGAGGGACAGCGGCTCAAGTCCTATACTCCGGCATCCACCGGCTCAGGACGAGTAAATGCGTACACCTATAACTATGACGAGAATGGTCTGCGCACGCAGAAAACCATCAACGGTGTTACCACAAGCTATTACTACAACGGCAGCTTGCTCATGTGCATGACCGTTGGCGCCGGCAGCACAGCAAAAGTCATGCTGTTCAGTTACGACGCAGGCGGAAATGTTATTGCGGTTGACTATTCCGAAAACAATGGCAGTTCCTTCACTACCTATTACTATCTCCGCAACGCTCAAAATGATGTTGTAAAACTCATTGACGGCAGCGGAAATGCTGTGATACAATACACCTATGACAGCTGGGGTAAGCTGCTGTCAACGACCGGTTCTCTCGCAGAGACCTTTGGCGCGGAACAGCCATTCCGCTATAGGGGTTATGTGTATGACGAGGAAACAGGCTGGTACTATCTCCAAAGCCGTTATTATAACCCCGAACTCGGCCGCTTCATCTCCGCCGATGTCTACCTCTCCACCGGTCAGGGAGTTCTGGGACATAACGCTTATGCGTACTGCTTGAATAATCCGATAGGTTTTGAGGATGATTGCGGACATGCAGCAACAGACGCGATAGAGTTTTGGAAAGAAATGGTGGATGGTTCGACATGCGGAGGTATTGTTATTCCTCCGGTATCTCCATCAGCCCAATTATCTGGAGTTACAGCCGATGCTATCGAAATGCTTTTAGCTGCTCTGTCAGCCGGTGCTATTGGATTTAGCATATATCAAATTGCTAAGAAAGTATCAGAAGTTGCTTCAAGAGTTGAAGAAAAAGTTGATAATTTAAATGGAGAGTATCGCTATTGGGCTGCAACAATACAAAAAGGTATTGTAGTACCTGTAATGCCACTGAATTACTCTGACGCTCAGACATGGGTTGCAAGTGGAAAAGATTTACTGTGCATCGATCATGCTGCAGCAATTGGAATTGTCAAATTCTGGCCAAGTGCTAGATGGGATGGTCGGCACGGTTGTGCCAGTAGCGGGTATTTAAACCACTATCATCTAAGTAGCGCACATGGGAATCACATTTTGTATTTTGGCGAGTAGGAGTTGCATATGGACAAGATAATTTACTTTGACAATGATGATCAGAGGATTGATCGCTGTTCTGAACAGGCGTATTTCAACTTCATAGATTACGCCTTTGACAGGACCGACTACTTCATGCTGGTGTATGTGAACTATTATGGCAAAGGCTATTCTAAAATAATGAAGTCATTTAGAAATGAGCTGCGCAATTATGAAGTAAAATGCAGAACAGATCCGCACTGGCCGGGTGTGCAGGGCACTTTTTGCCCACAAACTACTTACAAAATTGTATTCTATAGAAATGATACGGGAGCAAAGCGAGTCTTGAAAAGAGTTAATAGGCTAAGCGATTGGTCATCACCGGGATATCCTCAGGATTTAGCTTTCTTTAAGGGAAATCAATGCTGGTTTTACTCTGTCGGTCACGAAAGAATAGCAGCGATTATCCATGCGGACGATCAAGACATCGCCTTTGTCGAGATGAACAAGCTAGCTTCACGAGAGGCGGCGCGTACTCGACAGGAAAGCTATTTTGATTTATATAATGAGGAATTAGATGAATCGTAAATGCTGAGGTTTGACAGCTGGGGTAAGCTGCTGTCAACAAGCGGTTCTCTCGCAGAGACCTTTGGCGCGGAACAGCCCTTCCGCTATCGCGGCTATGTGTATGACGAGGAAACAGGCTGGTACTATCTCCAAAGCCGTTATTACAACCCCGAAGTTGGCCGCTTCATCTCCGCAGACGTCTACCTCTCCACCGGTCAGGGAGTGCTGGGTCATAACGCTTATGCATATTGTGGGAATAACCCTATGAATAATTCGGATCCGTCAGGCTATTCATGGATTAGTCAAGCTATGGATTGGGTAAAGGATGCATGGAACTGGACAAAAGACGCAGCTAGCGACGCATGGAAATGGACAAAAGGCGCAGCTAGCGACGCATGGAAATGGACAAAAGGCGCAGCTAACGACGAATGGAACTGGACAAAAGGCGCAGTAAACGATGCTTGGAATTGTACGGCGCAAGAAGCAACAGATACGTGTAACTGGATAAGTGTACAGATCATTGTATAATGGTTGCAGGCGTGGTTTTTTTGTTATAGGTGCTGTTTTCACATTTACCGGTGCTGCCACATCAGTGGGACTTGTAATATCATGACTTGCTTGCACTGTTATTGGATATGGCATAACACTATGGCAATCAGCAAGATTGATTAATGAGGAGGCATATTAAATGAAGAAATCGTTTGCATTAGTTTTCGTTACTGTTGTTTTATTCTTGTTAATGGTGTTATCCTATTTGCTGCCAACGCTTTGGAGCGTTCCGCTATGGGTAAAGGTTGCATGCATAGTGTATCAATTTGCATTCTATACAATGCTTCTTGCGTTTTTTGTGTTCATCATTGTTAAAAAGAAATATAAATAGCATACTAAAACGCAAGCTCTAAGGCATTAGGCTTGACTGTATTGGGTAATTAACTACTGGCGAGTTCATGGCAACCGGATACAAAATATTGGAATGGGATTGAATTCTATTTCTTTCACTATTGCGACTATTGACTACACCGCCAATCGAAAGATTGGCGGACGAGGAAAAGGGATTCTATTATGTATTCAGCCGTTATTACAAGCAAGAGATAGAACGGCGGATAAATGCGGATGATACTGCAATTCTTTATAGTTATTATGGAGGAATAATGTATGAAGAAAAAAGTGATAACATTGGCGACGGTTTTGCTTACTTTCGTGATGATTACAGCTTTGATTTCGACCACTGCTTGCAGCTTTATCGATAATCTGCTCGGCATTCCGGAAGAGCTCTCTCCCAACGATGAATGCCAATTTTATACAGCAGAGGAACTTGAAGAACTGTATTTTTCTAACAAGGAATCCTTCAAGAATGTTGCAGATGCTATTCTTGCTAGCGACGGACTGCTAGCATATATGAATGAACGCGATATACCAAATTATCATGTATTCAATGTGTCTGATGAGCGGTTTTTTTCGGAACAGGAATGGAAAGAGATCGTTGACTTTTTCAAGATGAGTCATTCCTCTCGTGTAGAACGTTCCCGAGAAGTGGATGATGTAATCTGTTTCGAATTTATAAGACAGATCACTGATGAGACAAACACAGCGGTTGTTCTGTATTATTTCCCGCAGCCCACCGAGGAGATCGTTCAGCATTACTCGCAAAGTCCATATTTAACGGATTACTATCAGATTGATGCCAACTGGTGGATACTGGTGAGCAATGTTGAGTAACCTTGATTGCAATTATTGTCAACCATTAGTTTTCTTGCAATAACAATTACTATGGTACCGGCAACAGCAATAACGCTACCATAACCTATCAGTATGACAGCTGGGGCAACCTGCTCTATAAAAGGACATATGCATACACTACCGGAACGCTCGGCACGGTACAGGAAACCGTAACCTATACCTACGGCAATTCCTCATGGAAGGATCGAATTAAACCATAGAATATGGAAACTATAAAGGAATAGAGTATGGAAACAATAAAGGATTATCGAGAAGAGCTATTGGAAAATATTTCTGATTCCAATGGACAACTTAATAATTTGACATATGAGCTTCGTAATCTCAATGACTATAAACTGGGGGAGCATAGTCATTGTGAATTGTGCTGGGCAGTGATAAGTAATATTGATGACCCTGAATATCTTAATGAAGGGTATTATTGCTGCGAAACTCATGTATGGCTTTGCAAACAATGTTTTCAGGATTTTGCACCAAGATTCGGGTGGCGTGTCGTTAAAAAGTAGTTCAAATTATGTAGTGCATTCGTCTAATTCAGCTGACGCATACGCTCAACGGAACGACCTGGAGCACCGGATATACCTATGACTCCGACGGACGGCAGCA
>OLSB01002911.1_pt1 | contig 13245 bp, 10 predicted proteins | sample 1672071 | NCBI WGS metagenome assembly OLSB01 (sample SAMEA3136642, study PRJEB25190) | human gut metagenome | biome: human gut; feature: human-associated habitat; material: faeces | place: Austria | collected 2013 | reverse complement strand
TCGAAAGATCAATGGGAGGAACCGCCACAGTGGCGCCCGTCAACGGACGCTGGCCATCTCGCACCGTCACATCGGGGTCATCGGTCGGCTGGGGCACAACAGGTACAGCCGGTACAGCAGGCACGACAGGCTTCGAGGCAGACGTCCCGGCTTCCGAAGAGGCCGGCTCGGATGCGATGGCGGGAATGTCGGCCAACATCGCGGAGACCGTGTTGTTCGAAGGAGACGGCAATTGATCGGCCTCAACTGCCGGCACTTCAATGGCTGGCAATACGGGGGCCAACGAGGGCGATGCCTCTTCATTAACGGCCGATAAGGAAGGCGGAGCAGAAATTTCCTCGGAGCTCTCGTCCGCAACCACGCTGTCCATAATCTCGGTGGGTGTTGCGCCAGCTGCTGCCGAAGCTGCCTGCACCGAAGCGCGCATAACACGCATACGCTCGGAAAGCTCGGCGAGGTTGCGGCGCTCATGCTCCTCGCGCGCGTTAATTTCTTCCTCGGCCCGTTCCAAAGCCGTGGCGTACCGCGACCGCTGCACGGGCTTTTCCTTAGCAGGCTTCTTGGCTTGCTCCTGGCCCTTTTTGAACCATTCAGGTACTTGATGCTCAACAGGCGCCGCGTAGGCGGGAGCAGCAACAGGGACGACGACCGCGGCAGAGGATGGAGTTAGGCTCTCTTCCGGAGAAACCTCCACGGCGCCGTTTTCCTCTCCCTTCGCCGGAGATTCATCCTCTGTTGCCACCTCAGTAGGCGTTGCAGACACCGGTTTCCCTGACAGCGCCGCTACGGCAGCTTTGGCGGCCGCCAGGCGCTCGGCAGCCGACTCCATGGAGGTTCCCAAATCCTCGGAAGTGTTTCCCGTATGGTAGACAATCTCCGCCCCCTCGGGAACAAGTCCCGCCGACACGGCGGCCGCCTCGCCATGAACCGTTGGCTCGGGGGCATCGGGGAGATCCCGAGCGGCGGCCACGCGAGAGGCGACTTCCAAAAGCACCGCCACTCCTGCAGCGTTGCAGTTTGCGCCCTCGTTGTAGTTCGCGAACTTCTCAAGCAGAAACGACGCAACCGGCAAAACCGCTACCACCATGGCAACAGCCAGAAGGACGTTGAACACCACGAGCACGCTACCGTCGGGTGCGAGCACCATGCGAATCGCCAAAAGCAGCGGAATGACCACCAGCATCGCCAGCTCAACCCAATAAAGGATGGGGAGCACCGCCGGCATCGCACCGTTCAAATCGCGTCGCACCTTACCGCTGTCGTAGTTCGCCACCACGATCACCTTGCGTCTCCGGCTCGCTCGCGTCGGCGATTTCGCAGGCAGGTAGCGCGCGACGACGTTCTGGCTCACCCCGCGGTTCAAAAGCCGCGAAAGCACCGGCTTATCGAACACCTCGGCGGCTGCCAACGCAGCGCAGATGAGGGACACCACGATGGCAGGAACAGCCAGCGCCCCCACAATCGTCGCCACCAGCGTCACCAACACAGCTACACCACTGCACAGCGTTCGAGGAAGTGAGCTGTCGGGATTGCACTGGAAGTCTTCCATAGCAGTCGTCAGACCGGCCTCGGCGGAAAACTGCTCGCTTATGTAGAGAGCCGCACGCTGTTCTTCCTCAGTACCCGCCGGCCGGGGGCCGATCTCCTGAGACAGATATGCGACATGTTCGTTCAATTCGGCCATGTACGTTGCCTTTCCTCGGTGAAGAGGGTTCTATGGACATAATTATCGTAAGTATACGCCATTACGAGGCCGTTCCGAGATATTCACGAAGAAAGGCATCAGCATTTCCTGCTTTTAGGCGCTCGGCCTCATAGGCGCCTTGGTCGGCCTCAATCTCTTTGTAGAATCGAAGAGCAACGATTTGCTCCGGGTCATCTTCCCCGAGTTCTTGGGCCAAGGCGGCCGCTTCCTCCTCCAATGCGTTATAGCGGCTGTTCTGAGCTTCGAGCTCTTCCTTGTTGCGGGAAAGATAGGCATCGTCGGCAGCAAGGGCTGCCTGCTGCGATTCCATTCTTTTAACCACGTAGGCTTCGAAGGCCGCCAAATCGAGACCGGGATAGGCCGCTTCGGCTTGGGAGAAATCCTGCTGAGCCTCCTCCAAAAACGCCAGGGCCTCGTTTCCTTTAGTCTGCGAGGAAAGAATGTTCTCCTTGCTCATCTCTTCGGCCAGCGCCGTGGCCTCACGAATAGCCGCATCGGCGTTTATCACGGCATTCCACCCCGAGCGGGCTTTAAGGAACGCCTCCGTCGCCATCAACGACTCCTCGATGATATTGACCCCCGCATCCAGCATATTAAGGCGCGAGCGAGCGGCCGTCACCACCTGAGAGGCCGCTTCCTTATCGTCATTGTCGCTCAGTGACGACTGCAGCGTTTCCATGGATGCGATAGAGTCCTCTAACTGGGCTCTCATCGGGGCAATCTCCGCGACAACGGCACGATACCCCTCGTTCAGCGCTTCCGCGGAAGGCGCGGCGTCTCCCGTCGCCGAGGGGGAAAGGCGCTTGGCATCGCACTGTTCAATAACCAGTTCGTCGAAGGGGAGAAGGGATTCGTCGCAGCTCTTGATGATGTCGACCTGATCATTCAGGGTATCAAGCAGGGACTTCTGCTGCTCCCTCATCGACATAAGAGCTTGACCGCCCATCAGCGTGATGACCAAAAGGGCGCACACCACCACGAACACGGGCACGATGCCCCTCATTTTTCGATCAACAGCGGAAGAAGAGGCTGACGGGGATGCGGGAGCTTCGCCAGACAAGACGATGGACTGCCCTTTGACCGGTGTTGGCCGAGGCTTCTTCCCTTTTCCCAACGTGAAAAGAGAAGGGCCGCCCGAGCCCCCCTCGTGCCGATCGCGCTCCTCGGCATCGCGAGCCTCACGGGCGGCATCGAGCACGCTGAAGGAAATCTCGTTGGAAGATCCCCGCGTGCGCCGCTTTATGTGCATCGGATGATGCGCCCTCTTCGCTGCCATGACCAGAACGCTCCCCTAGCGGCGCGCTGCTATCTCGTCGACGATCTGAGCCGCCGATAGGAACCGGATATTCTGGCTGGGAAGTGACCTTAGGAACGTCTTGCCATAGCCCTTCGTAATAAGACGCTTGTCCGCAAGGATGAGAATGCCCCGGTCATCAGCTTTGCGAATAAGACGGCCTGCTGCCTGCTTCGTTTCCAATACCGCCGCTGGCAGGACATAGCGCCGCCAGGCGGCATCGTCACGAGCGGCCCGTTCGCAAGAAAGAGGATCAGTTGGCTTCGAGAAGGGCAATTTCGGTATCACGACGCCCTTCAGCGTGGCGCCCGGCGCATCGAATCCTTCCCAGAAGCTCTTCAGAGCGAAGAGAGACAAATGCTCGTCGGCGAGGAAGTCATCGCGCAGGCCCTTCACCGACACACCCCACTTCTGGCACACGACGCGCAAATCGTCTCCCTTCAGAGCCGGCTGCACCTCTTCGAAGCACTTCTCCATTTCGCGGCGATTCGTGAACAGGGTAAGCATCGACCCGTTCTGGGCACGGTGAGCGTCGATGAGCAGGCGCTGCAGAGCACCGAGATAACTCGGATCATTGGGTTCGGGCATATCGTTGACAACATAGACAACCATCTGATTGTCGAAGTCGTAGCTTGAGGCAAGCAGCAGCTCGTCGGCAACGGAAAACTCGCTCTCGTTCAGACCCATGGCCTGGGAGAAGCTGTTGAAGCTGCCGTCAACGGTCAGCGTGGCCGACGCATAGACCACCGAATGGGCGCGCGCGTACAAGGTCTCGTTCAGCGTCTCCCCCACCGACACGAGCAAGGCCTCCAGCTTGTTCTGCGGGCGATCGGTCTTGCGGCTCAAACTTGCCGCATATACGTAGCGCTCGGGGCACTGCGTGCAGATGACCTCGACGTTCTGGATGATTTCCTTCATCTCCATGGCAATAGAGGCGATCTCCCGCTGAATGACGGCAGCGCCTTCAATGTCCTCCAAATAACCCACGAGCTCCTGGCAAACCGTCACCATCTTCTCGGCACGCTCGGCCATGGCGCGGCCAAGACGGGCAATGTTCTGGAAGAGGGAGCCGTGGCGAATCTCGTCATTCAGCCAAAGATCCACCGTCTCGTAGCCCTTCGAGCGCTTATTGGTGTCATAGAAGAACAAGTCGGGCAGTGCCTTGCAGAACGCCTGGGCCGCTTCGCCGAATTCGGCTCCCGCGCGGCGCGCCTTTCCCGTGAGCCCATAGAACAGCGTCGTCGAGGATTCATTGCCCGGCATGACAACGGTGCGCTCCGCCCGCACGAAGACGTTGCGCCGAGATTCCTCGGAAGCTACGCGGCGCACGAGGGAGAGAATGTCCTCCTCTGCCAGTTCAAGGGAAAATGCCCGGCGGGCCTCGCTTTCGGCGCTGTGGGCCTCATCCACCACCCAATAGCGGATGGGCGGGAGCAAGCCTCCGTCAGCAGCAAGATCGCAGAATAGGAGACTGTGATTGGTAACGACGATATTGGCGGCCTCGGCCTTGCGGCGCGAACCGTGAACGAAGCAGGACGTGCCGAAGAATGGGCATTTACGGCGCAGGCAATCGTGGCTCGTGGTGGTGATCATCCAGCGCGGTAGCGTGCGGTAGTCGATCTTCAGGCCGTCGATGTCGTCGTAAGCCGTCTGCTCAATGAAGGAAAGCAAGGCGGCAAGAGCCGGAGCCTGAGGTTTTTGCTCCTTGCCCACGGTGCGCATGCCGGGGCCTTCCACAACGAGGCGCTCCACCTTGTGCAGACAGGGATAATGGGAGAACCCCTTGAGAGCAGCATAGGTGAGGTCGGCACCGAGCTCCTCCGAAAGAGCGGGAAGCTCATGATAGACCAGTTGGTCGAGGAGAGCGTTCGTCTTAGTGGCCACGCCGACATTGATACCGTTATCTCGGGCAATGATGGCCGCCGGCAAAAGATAGGCCATGGATTTACCCACGCCTGTTCCTGCCTCCACCATAAGATTGCGCGATCGGGCAAACGCGTTGCGCACCGCCTCGGCCATAGCCACTTGCTCGCCGCGCTGCTCGTACTCTTCGTACAGGGAGCCTACTACGCCCTCGGCGGTGAACGCTTGGGCCACAGCATCGGCCGTGGGGAGCAAGAAGGATCGCCCTGGATCGGCGGCGATTTCATCGGCATCCACGAGCGGTCTTAGATCGGCTTTCCCCACCCGTTCTCGGCGCAGGGTGCGCAGCGAGAACGGAAGGGGTTTCTCCTCGCTCGTCTCAGCCGCACGCTCGGCAAAATACTTGAACACCACGACCGTCGGCCAATCGTTCGGTTCCGCCATAGAGGCGATTTCCCGCAGCAACATAGTCGGCATGGCTTCCACAGCAGCAAGCAAAATACGCAGGAGAGCACAGGTCGCCGCCACATCTTCATCAGCCCGATGCGTTGACCGAGGAGCACCGAAGGCCTTCACAAGATCGATGAGTCGATGGGATTTCATGCGGGGCAGCGCGATGCGGGACAAATCGAGGGAATCGACCCAGGTGTTCTCGAGCAGCGGATAGCCCGTCGGATGGTTCGTCGTGAAATTGCGGTCGAACTCGGCATTATGGGCCACGACGACGGCATCTCCTACGAAAGTGGCCAGATCAGCTAGTGCCTCGGACGCCGAGGGAGCGTCGGCCACATCCTCATCGTGAATATCGGTGAGATGGGCAACATCCTCAGGAATGGGTTTTCCCGGGTTCACGAAGGTAACGAACCAGTCGACAATTTCGCCGTTTTCCACCCGTGCCGCTGCAATCTGCGTCAACTCATCATGAGCGAGAGAGAATCCCGTTGTTTCCGTATCCAAAACAACGACATTATTATCGAACCGGCCGAAATTGCTCCTTTGGGCCCGTTCAGGCAGCGACTCGTAGCGCGCGATAATCTCCGGCGGCGTTCCGTCGCTGATGAAGTTCTTCAGCTGTCCTTCAAGGGGGGTGGTGTCACGTGACATAGCGCAGCCTATCTTTCGCGGCGCCCTTGGTGGTGAAAAAAAGGAACCTCGGCCTAGCGAGTGTTCCCTGATTCATCGGGCTCGGTTATGGTGTTCTCGACAACTCACGGTATTGTATCAGCCAGGGCGGAGAGAATATTCATGGAACGGTATTTCGGTACATATCAAACATTTCGAACGGTCTCAAAGAAAGATGCGGCGGTGCTTATGGGTTCCAACACCCTCGTGGGAGACCGATACCGCATCAATCTCACTATGGACGAGGGCGTCCATCGCGCATGGCTTATCAACAAGTTCAACGAAACTATCGGTTACTTCGACGACGGTTTCTCGCGCGAACTGAGCCTTTTTGCAGCGGAAGGTCTGGAACTCGTGGGAATCCTCTCCTTTGTCGCCTTCACGGAAACACCTGAGCCAGGTGAATATTGGGGACAGGCCGCAGTTATCGGGTACAGCCCCCATTACTCAGAAGAATTCAACCAGTTCATCGATGGCATCTGCGGGCTTATCGGCAAGGGCATTCGCCCGAAGCTGGCGTTGAAGGGGTCGGCCGTCGACGAGATCATCGACTCGAACGGCACGTGGCTTCCGAGCGAGCGCGAACCTCTCCCCGAGAAACAACGCGGCATGGCGCTACTTAAAACGCGCCGAGGGTTCATCGACGGCCTCGTGGAGGCTGGACGCACGGGCAATAAAGGTTGCTATATTCTCAGCTGGGCCTTTCTTCTTGCCCTCGTTGCCGCCATCATCATCGGCCTGAAGTCTTGCGGAGTGTTCTAAAACGAGAATACTTGTTTTAGTTATCTAATCTGCAACCGTAGAGGGGTGACCTTGGTCGCCCCTCGGCTGCAAGCGCTTACTCTCCCTCTTCGAAGGCATATTCAATGAGCTTCGTGCACAACTCAGGGAAGCTGATGCCTGCCGCCCGAGCCGCATCGGGAAGAAGCGAAGTCGCCGTCATGCCAGGGATGGTATTGGTCTCCAGAATCCACGGGATGCCATTCTCGTCGAGAATGAAATCGGAACGCGACACGCCACTGCACTGCAATGCCTTATGGGCGCCGACAGCGGCGTCCATTACTTGCTTGGTTTTCTCCTCATCGAGAGGTGCCGGGCAGATATGCTGCGAACCGCCGGGGGCATATTTCGATTCGAAATCATAAAAATCAGCTTTAGGAACAATCTCGATGACAGGTAAAGCGAAAGGATCCCTATTGCCCAACACGGCAACCGTGAGCTCGGTACCTTGAATATACTTCTCAACGACAACAAGCTCGTCAATTTCGAACACGCGCTCGATGGCATCAGCAATAGCTTCTTCGCCTTCCACGATGTAAATGCCCAAAGCGCTGCCTTCGGTAGCCGGTTTCACGACACAGGTTCCGCCCATAGCCAATGCAAGTTCTTGAACGGAATATCCCTCTCCCTTCTTGATGTATTGATAGGGAGCAGTAGGAATGCCTTCGCGCTGGTAAAAGAGCTTGGATTGGGCCTTGTTCATCGCCGTCGCGCTTGACCACACACCAGGTCCTGTATAGGGAAGGCCGATCGTTTCCAGAAAACCCTGGAGCACGCCATCCTCGCCACCTTTTCCATGAAGACAGAGAAAGGCAACGTCGAAGGGCTCCTCAATGAGCGTTTTCAGATGGTCCTTCTTCGCCGGATCCAACTCCTGAACAATAAACCCCGCTTCACGAAGCGCCTCCCCGGCACCTTTGCCCGATGCAAGGGAAATTTCGCGTTCCCCACTGGTTCCTCCAGCTAAGAGGGCGACGCGACATTTTGCGGGTTCAACTACTGCTGCCATGGAGCATTCCTTCCAGACGGTAAATCTCTGGAGGCAGTATATCAGAGCAACGCCACCGTCTATAATGAACCTATGAATAACGAACTGATAAAGCTTACAGAAGCCGAACTCGAGGATCTTGTCACCTCGTGGGGATACCCGCGCTTTCGCGCAAAACAGATCCACGAGTGGGTTCACCGCCATCATGCGGCTTCTTTCGATACCATGTCCAACCTTCCGAAAGACCTCAGAACAAAACTTTCTGAGTTCTTTCCGTTGGAGACGGTAAAAATTTTCGACCGACAAGTTTCCTTAGATGGGACACGCAAATATGTTGTGACCCTGGCCGACGGCTCATTAGTTGAGACGGTGGGCATGCCCGTCTACCATCGAGACGGCTCCCTCGATCGGCTATCAGTATGCGTTTCCTCACAAGTAGGATGTCCTATGGCCTGCCAATTCTGTGCAACTGGCCGCGAAGGCCTTACACGGAATCTCACGGCTGCAGAAATCATCGCTCAAGTGGCTCTCGTCCAAGAGGATTTCCAAGAACGGGTAAGCAATGTCGTTGTTATGGGTCAAGGGGAACCTTTCCTTAACTACGATGAAGTTCTTGCCGCTTTGCGCATTCTAAACAGCAGGGACGATTTCAATATCGGAGCGAGACATATCACGCTCTCTACCTGCGGTATTACAGATGGGATCGATCGTCTCTCCCAAGAGCCAGAGCAATTCACGCTCGCCGTGTCTCTTCATTCGGCTTTACAGAAGAAGCGTGATCGGCTTATGCCGAAAGTGGCAAAGCAACCTCTTTCGGATCTAAAAAAGGCTGTGGAGAGATACACCCAGTCAACCAACCGTCGTGTCTCCTTCGAGTATCTCCTCATCAAGGATGTCAACGATTCAGAAGAAGATCTTCGAGCACTTCTCGACTTCTGCGATGGGCTACTCTGCCATGTCAACCTTCTTCCGGTGAACACCGTAGAAGGATCCCCTCTGCAAGCTGCCTCGCCAGCAACTGCAAAACATTGGGTCGAGACGCTGATCCATTATGGTGTGGAAACAAGTTTCAGAAAATCCCGCGGAGCTGATATCGATGGAGCATGTGGTCAGTTAAAAAACAAGTTAGCGCAAGGTTCTCTTCGTTAATTCGTCTTTCTCTTCTCTTGTTTCACGTGAAACAAAGATAACTAATGGCATGTTATGTAAAGCATTTTCTCTTACCTCACACTAGGGTCTACAACAACTTCTTTTAATCATGAACCACCCCTCAAAGGGGTGGTTTGCTCTGGGCCTATAAGGCCGAGGGGGGCCGGCAGCGTCTAAAGGCGCTGCCTCTCACTTCGTTCAAGCCGTACCGCCCTTGTCTCTCGCGGGCCGCACAAAGCGGCCCTCGTACTACCGGGCAGCCCCTAAAGGGGCTCCCCTACTTCCTCTTGAACGGGTCCTCGTACTCCTTGACGCTCAACTTGTCCAGCGCGATGTCGTGGGCCTCCTGCTCCCTGATGTGCTTCGCTATCGTCGCCTCGTTCAGGCCGACGGTCGACACGTAGTAGCCCTCGGACCAGAAGTGCCTGTTGCCGAACTTGTACTTGAGGTTGGCGTGCTTGTCGAACATCATGAGCGCGCTCTTGCCCTTGAGGTAGCCCATGAAGCTGGACACGCTGATCTTGGGAGGTATGCTGACCAGCATGTGGACGTGGTCGGGCATCAGGTGCCCCTCGATTATCTCCACCCCCTTGTACCTGCACAGGTTGCGGAATATCTCGCCCAGCGAATCCCTGTATTGGCTGTATATCAGTTTGCGCCTATACTTCGGTGTGAACACGATGTGGTACTTGCACATCCACTTCGTGTGCGACAGGCTGTGTGCCTTGTTTGCCAAAACGGCCGCCTTTCCGGGCTGATACGACTTGAACACCCGTATCGTATCCCGACTGGCGGCGTTTTGACGCAAGGGCGGAGCCTTCTGTTAGCGCTACCGTAATAATCGCCGATTGGGCCCCCGCTTCCCGCCAATCGCGCCACCGCACAGGCGCCGATCGCGCTACCGGACTTTGGCCGGCGGCGCCCCCGGCGCCGCAAGGTGTAGGCTCCCGACGTCTCCGGACGGAAGGAGCCCCGATTGGAAAGGAACATCATGGGAGAGTTCGACATGTACAGGCAGGCGGGCACCACGCCCAACTTCACCGACATCGCCCGGCGCTACGGCATGAACCGGCACACGGTGGCCAAGTACTGGAAGGCCGGCGGCCAGGTGGAGGACGCGCGCAGGTGCCGCCCGAGCGGGCTGGACCGCCACAGGGAGGTCATAGAGGCCAAGGCGCAGCTGCCCGGCGCGACCAAGCGCGGCATCTACGAGTACCTGATCGACCGCTGCTACGCCGGCGAGGAGCCGCCGGCCTACAACACGCTCACCAAGTGGATGCGCCGCAACGGCATCGAGTGCGGGCGCCCTCCGGAGGGCCCCGAGCCCCACCCCCGCTTCGAGACGGCGCCCGGCGAGCAGATGCAGTTCGACTGGAAGGAGTCGCTGCGCATGGCCGACGCCGAGGGCGAGGTGTTCGAGTTCAACGTGTTCTCGGCCACGCTGGGCTACTCCCGGCTCCACCGGTTCGTCTACTCCAGGACGCGCACCGAGGACGACGTCATGGCGTGCCTGCTGGCGGTGATGGCCGCCAACGGAGGCACGGCGCGCACGCTGGTCACCGACAACATGTCCTCCATCGTCTCGTCCTCCGCCTCGGGGCGGCGCGTCTCGGCGCGCTTCGCCAGGTTCGCCGCCGCGGCGGGCTTCGAGCTGGAGCTGGCGCGGCCGAGGAGCCCGCAGACCAAGGGCAAGGTGGAGTCGTCGAACCGGTTCCTGTCGAGGCTGGCCGTCTACGAGGGCGACTTCCGCGGCGAGGAGGGGCTCGCGGCCGCCATCGCGCGCATCGAGGCGCGGTGCAACACCGAGCCCAGCGCGTCGACCGGGGTGCCGCCGGCGGTGCTGTTCATGCGCGAGAAGGAGGAGCTGCGCAAGGTGGGCAACATGGGGCTTTTGGAGTCGATGGTGGCCGACGTCTCCGTCCAGGCGGCGCCCCCCACGATGCTCGTCCGCTGCCGGGGCCGCGAGTTCTCGGTGCCCCGGCGCTGCATAGGCAGGCGCGTCAAGGTGCTCGCGATGCCGTCGGGCCAGGTGAGGGTGGAGATGGCCGGCGAGACCGTCGCGGTCCACGACCTGTCGGCCCCGGGAGGGCCCGTCGTCTACGACCCGGCGCACTACGCCGAGGCCCTGGCCGCGAAGGCGCGCTACGCCGACGCCGACATCGAGGCGGCGGCCCGCGCCAACCTGGAGCTGCTCGGCAGGCTCGGGGAGGGGTCGCTGTGAGCGCCCGGGACGAGGGCGGCGCCTACGCCCGCATACGCGAGAACCTCTCGGAGCTGGGGCTGGACGCCATGGCGGCGGGGCTGCCCCACTGGATGTCGGCGGTGGCCGCCGGCGAGGCCGACTTCGCCTCGGCGATGCTCGCCATGACCTCCGAGGAGGCCGAGGCCAAGCGCCGTCGCGGGACCGACCGCAAGGTGCGCGCCGCCGGCTTCCCGTTCGTCAAGACGCTGGCCGACTTCGACTTCTCCTTCCAGCCCTCCATACCCAGGGCCGTCGTGGACGACCTGGCCACGCTCAGGTTCCTGGACGCGGCCGAGAACGTGGTTCTGGTCGGCAGCCCGGGCGTGGGCAAGACCCACATCGCGGTGGCGCTGGGGGTGGAGGCGGTGCGCGCCCGCAAGGAGGTGCGCTTCACCGACTGCGCGGCGCTGGTGCGCGACCTGAAGGACGCCTCCTCGCGCGGCATCCTGGCGAAGAGGCTGAAGTACTACGCCCACGCGACGCTGCTCATCATCGACGAGCTCGGCTACCTGGACGTGGACGAGGAGGGGGCCGACCTGCTGTTCCAGCTCGTCTCGGCCCGCTACGAGCACCGCTCCACGGTCATCACCACCAACGTGGCCGTGGGCCTTTGGGCCGACGTGTTCGGGGACGCGGTGACCGCCGCGGCCATCGCCGACCGGGTGTGCCACCACTGCACGATGCTCAAGATAACGGGGCGGTCCTACCGCATGAAGGACCTGCTGGCCGAGGCGGCCGACGGCGACGGGCTGCCCGAGAGGGGGCAGTCGTGAGGGCCGCGGACGCCGCGGGGTGGCTGGCCGCGTTCGGCGCAGAGGACGTCGCGGTGACGGTCAGGTTCCCGCAGCTCGGCGGATGGGAGGTCACGAGCTGGGCGGTCGCGCCCGGGGACGCCGAGGGCTCCCCGGCGCTGGAGGTTGAGATCTGGGCCGCGGACTTCGACTACCCCGCGGTCGAGCGCGCCCTGGGCGGCGGCCCGAGGTAGCGCGGGCGGCCAAAGTGCGGTAGCGCCCCCGGCCGGGAACCGGGGGCGCCGCCGGCGGGATAGAGTGGCGCGTTCGGCTGATTTTGCGGTAGCGCTAACACCATCTCGACGGTGAAGTCTCGCAGGCGCCCATCGGTGAGGACGTCGGTTGCCGGGAGGCAGCCCTCCTCCTGCACGGCGTGCAGGTTGTCGAGGAGCTGGCCCGGCGCCACGCGAAGCTCGTTGCCGTGGCCGACCATGAGCTCGCCGATTGCCGTCTGGCCTTTGCGGCCGGAATCGGCGGAGAATACGCTGCCAATAAATTGTTGTCCGCGGAACAGGTCGCAGGTTGCTTCGATGGCCTCCAGCTGGTGCTGCTGGTCGGATGAGAACTTGAACTCGAGCGCCGCCATGCTAGACCGTCCTCAATTCGATCTCACAGCCCATGCGCTCGCCGGCGTGCTTGAAGATCTGCACGGCGTTGAGCTTGAGGGTGTCGTCGAGGACGGAATCGAGGATGAGAACGCGCCTGGGCTCCATGTCGGCGATGGCCTCGAGCGCCTCAATGGTGAGGCCTCGGGACATGCAGCAGACGAGCTCGTCGCAAGCGACGGACCAGATGGGATAGCCCGCGGCTTCAGACTTCTCGACGGGCAGCGTGAGCTCGAGGCCCCATTTGAGCATCATCTCGAAGACGATATCCATATCGGAGCGATCGGGCTTGACCACGTCGAAGAGGAGCTGACCGGGCTCGGGCTTCTCAATGCCGGACTCATCGAGCTCGAACACACGGAAGCCGATGTCGGGAAGCTGCTTGGGTCCCTCGCCAAGCTTGAGTTGACGGTTGGATTCCTCGAGCTCGGTTTTGATTTTGTCGCCTGCGCGGCGAATGCGTCCTTCGCCTATGTCGCAGAGAGTCTCATACCCGTCCTTGTAGGCGTCGCGTTTCGGGTCACAAGGCTCTGGAAGCTGGACAAGGATAAACTGATAGCGATCATCTTTTCCGAGCTCCTGCAGGAACATGGCATGGGCGGTCGATGCTGAGCCTGAGAAAAAATCAAGCACAATATCACCCGTGCTTAGATGCTCATGTACGGTAAGGAAGCAAGCAACCGAAAACAAGAGATAGACCGCCAGC
>OLSB01002910.1_pt1 | contig 13249 bp, 7 predicted proteins | sample 1672071 | NCBI WGS metagenome assembly OLSB01 (sample SAMEA3136642, study PRJEB25190) | human gut metagenome | biome: human gut; feature: human-associated habitat; material: faeces | place: Austria | collected 2013 | reverse complement strand
CGATAGTTTTATTCCTAATAATATTAATTATAGCAAACAAAGTAGCAGAAAAAAAAGAAATAGAAGATGAAAAAGAAAATTATTATGCAAATAAAGTATATAATTCCATAGAAGATTTTAAAACAGTAGAAGAAGTATTAATATTTAAAGGTGTAGAATATATAAAAGATGAAAAAGCTTCTGATGATGAATATAATGTAGATATATATGTAAAACTTAAATATCCACTATACACAGAAGAAGAAGACAAAGAACAGTATTACACAAATATGATGGTGCTTTTGGCAAATGTGCTAAATTATCAGAACTTTAGGGTAATAGATAACGAAAAACAAATAATTTTAGGAACTACATGTGATTCTAAAAATAAAGTAGTAAATGCAATAACAGTAAATGGAGATAGAAACTATTGGAGAAAACAGAGAAATAAAACAAATATAACTAAGATAGAAGCTCCAAACACAACAGATATGCAAATACAATCAACAGAAATAAAACAGTTAATAAACAATGATTGGAAAAGAAATAAGCTAGGAATAGATGTAACAAAAAATAAAATAGGAAATTATGAAATCTTTTCAGAAAAAGGCTTGGAAGTAAGAACAGTATATAAAAAAGTATTTAATATAGTATTTACAAAACAATATAATAAACCAATAGTAAATAATATAGAACCAGGAACAGACCTATATAAAGTAGAAGAAATTTTAGGAACCCCAATATATGGAGGGACATATATTGGGGTTATGGGATATAAAAGTGACGATATATATATATTCTTTACAACAGAAGATATTTCTGTATATAGAGTAGAAAAGGAATATGAAGGTTTAGAAGACTTTTTTGTGCTAATAGAAAAGTTTGAAAGAGAGCGAAGTGTAAAAGAGTTTGTAAATGGAATAACAGATATATGGCCAGATTATGACGTATATATATGGGATAAGAATTATGTTGATTTAAGATATACATTAAAAGGAGTACAAATTCAATTTAATGTTTCAAATATGGATGGAATAATATATGACGAGAATTATACAACAGAAATAAGAAAAGATTTAACATTACAAGATATAAAAAATGATATAACCAAATTGCCAAAATTTACATATTTTCAGAATGAGAGTAACATTTGGGAGGTAGAATACCAAAGGTTTTATGATAAAACAGAAGAAGATTACACAGACGAAGAGGTATATGAAGAAATAGAACAATAAAACTGTAGAAAGGAGATGTAATCATATGAAAGAAACTATTCGACGCGGTATTATATTAATTGAAATAGTAATTTTATTAATTACGTCTATATTTACTACGGTTTCAACAGCAGTTGCTTACCAACAACCAACCGATGAACAAAAACAATGGTCTGTAGGGCTATTGATAAGAAACTTTGCCGTAGAATTTGTGAAACAAGCAAATAGTAGAAATTATGGGAAAGTAATCTCTTATAATGATGGTGCGAGTGAGAATTGGTTCATAGCAGGACCAGAACAAGCAGTTGTTTATTCCAGAAATTGTAGAAGCACAGGATACAGGTATTTTTTAAATCAAGGTGGCACGACTGTTGCGAGAGGAAAACAACGACATAAGGGAGATGATACATCTTGGTACATACAGGTTGATGAAAAATTAGCATTTGACTGCTCTTCTTTTGTTAGTTTCTTATATCAATATACGGTTGGTGAAATGTTAGGAATAGAAGGAAAGATAAATGCTACGTCAACCTCAACATACGAACACTACAAAGAGCACAGTGACCAATGTGATAAATGTCCATGGGAATATGTTGGTTATCTAAAAAATTTAGAAAATACTGATTTGAATCCAGGAGATATTATAGTTTATTCTGGTCATATAATGATGTTTAATGAAGCAAACAGTGATGATACAATAATTAAGGTTATAGACTGTGGATATGGTGGCGCTGGAACTCTGAAAGGGGCATTAAGATACGAACGTAATTATAAACGTTCGGACTTGGAAAAAGAAAAAAAAGCGATAGTTGCTCGCCTTAGGGTAGATTATGCTGTTGATGTATTTGACCAGATTTACAATGGTGGCGGAGGTTTCAATAAGCCACTGTATGATGAACATTTTTCAACTGCTTCTTTAAATTGGCCTGACTCAACGGCAAATATAGATTTAACAGGAGATGGAGAGGTAGTTAATTATACAGATGAAAACTACTTTTACTATAATGGAATGCCACGTAAAATTACAGTTCAAGGTCATGAAAACATTTTTAAAAAAATAATAGAATTTTTAAGCAATATATTAGATTGGTTATTAGGTTTAAAATTTTTAGGAATAAAAATACAAGTTGTTGGTTGGGGAGGAATTGTAGTTGATGCAATAGAAGGTATGGTATCTAAAATTTCAGGAGGAATTGCTAGTACGACAAGTGGAAGATTAGAAATAAGTGATATTATATTTAATAAAGTGCCAATTTTAGATATAAATGTATTTAATTTTAAAGAAGCAGGAGGTCAACAGCTAGAAATAGATAGTGTAATATATAAGTTAAGAAAGACTATTGCCGAATGGTATTATGTTTTATTTACAGTAACTGCAATAGGTTTATTAGTTACACTTATATACATAGGAATTAGAATAGCAATATCAACAGTGGCAGAAAAAGAGGCTGAATATAAAAGAAGGTTAAAAGATTGGTTTATTAGTGTAGTCATATTATTTACATTACATTTCTTTATGTTAGCAGTAATAAAATTAAATCAATCCATTGTTCAACTATTATGTAATGCATCTGGAGGTGTAGGAAGCTTAGAAGCAATATTATATGAGGATATTATTAAGTTATCAGCATCTAAGTCTGTTCCAGCAACAATTGTATATGTAGTACTAATATATTACTTAGTAAAATTCTTGCTTGTATATTTTAAACGTTTATTAAATATAGCAATTTTAACTTTAATTGCACCAGTAGTAGCAATAGGATATTCTATAGATAAAATAAAAGATGGTAAGTCACAATCTTTATCAGCATGGATGAAGGAATATATATATAATGTGTTTTTACAAATGGTACATGCTTTAATCTATTCTGTTTTCATAAGTTTTATATTTGCAACAATAGCTGGAGGAGACTTATGGAGTTTAGGCACTACAATAATAATAGTTCTTGTTGCATTAAATTTCATGCTTAAATCAGAAAAACTTGTAAAGAAAATATTTAAGATTGATGCACCAGGAAGTAAAATAGGTGATATAGCAGAAGAAACATTAAAAGGTGCAATAACAGGCTTGGCAGGATATAAGATAGGAAAGAAACTTGTTGGAGCATATGCAAAACAAGCTTCAAAATTAGTTACTAAACCGGCAGAAAAACTGGCAGGTTTTATTGGCACAAAATATTTGTTGAATACTAAATATAGAGATTCATATAAAGCAGTAAGAGAAACAAATACTAATGCGACACAAGAAGCGAAGAAAAAATATAAAATGGCACGACAAAGTAAAAATAAAAGTGCAATAAGATTAGCAAAACAAAATTATAAAAAAGTAAAGGCAAAAGGTAAAACAACAATAAAAGGCGCAAAAAATATTGCAAGATCTGAGGCAAGAGCTCAAATAGATTTGGTAAAAGAACGAGTTAAAGCAAATGTAGAATGTGCTAAAAAAATAGCAAGTGCAAGTTATGGAGTAGTAAAAAAGACCGTAAGTGGAGTATTAATACTGCCATTTATGGCTGTGAATCCACAAGTTGGATTTGGATTATTATTTGCAGGCATAAAAGGTGGGGGAAATGCAAAAAGAGCAGGAACAACTATAAGAGGTTATAAAAGACAATTCTCTAATACCAAACCAACACAAGAAATTATAAATGATTACATACAAGATTTTAGAGTTCAAAATGGTAGAGAACCTACTAGAGCAGAAATAAATAACTTTAAAAAAGGTTACGAAGAGCAAATATTACAAGATAGAGGATTAAGTGTAGCTCAAAAAAGATATACACTTGCATATGTAACAACATCAGCATTAACACTAGGTCTCAGCGATAAACTTATTCAAAGTTTAGTAGAAGATGGAAAAGATGAAAAAGACGAAGATGAAAAAGACGGAAAGAAAAAGAAAAGTATAATAGAAAAGAAGAAAGACACAACAGAAAAACTAAAAAAATGTCAACAATCATTAGCTAATGCTACAGAAGCAGAAATGATAATTAAACAAGAGATGATAAACATAGAAGAGGCAGAAAAGAAAAAACAAGGAAGTAGTAAAAATCCGAGAATAGATAGTGTAATAGATGAAACAGTAAGAGATAATTTAAGAAAAGCACTAAATGATGTATTTGAGACTAATACTTCTAGACTAGCAATATCTCAACTTGTTACTTCAAGAGCTAATAAGAATTGCGACTTAGATGCAGATAGTATAAGAGGAATAATGAATGATTTGGGATTAGATATAGAAGAAAGCCAAATAGAACAACTACAACATGATGGCAATAATAACATAAATGGAGTCACACAATATGTATATGATTCTTTACAGGCAGGAAGACATAATAGAACGGAAATGCAAGGATTTAAAACTATATTAGAACAAGCTGAAGTTCTAAAACAAGCAAATGCTCAAGTGGAAAAAGTTTTAGGAAGACCATTATATGATAATATAGATGCATTAATAGAAACAATAGTTAATTTATAAAGATTGGAGTGAATACATATGAAATTTAAGAAGTTAATATCATGTTTGTTAATATTAACATTGCTGTTTAACTTTTTGGGTAATACAACAGTGCTAGCAATTTATGATACTTCAGAGGAAGAAGAGCAAATATTTCAAGCAGATACCAATATGGATGTATTAGATGGAATTATAGGAGTTTTAACTTGGATACCTAGAGTTATATTGCTTTTGATACCAATGGCAGTACAAGGCTTAACAAGTCTTGTAGGAATAGGCGAAGGATATACTGCAGGAACTGGAGAAGAATGGAAAGGTTCATGGTTTACGGTTGCACACATTTTATTTAATAAAATAAATTTAACAGACATAAATATTTTTGATTTAAATCCACAAGGTGCAAGAAGTGTAAATGTAATTAGAGAAAATATAAGAAATTGGTATTATGCTATGTTTATCCTAGCAGCAATTATTCTCTTATGTATATTAATATATGTAGGAATAAGAATGGCAATATCAACAGTAGCAGAAAAAAGAGCAGTATATAAACAAATGCTAATGAATTGGTTTGTTAGTTTGGTTTTATTATTTATGTTACACTTTATAATAAGAGCAACAATATATGTAAATGCACAATTGGTTACAATATTCGAAAATGCAAATGCAAATATAGCTGAGGCTAATGAAGTATTTGATAATGTTACTGGACATCTTATAACTAGAACAATGAGTGCTATGGCAACAGTTGGTTGGGCATCACTTTGTGTATATATATGTACTGTTATATTAACTATAATGTTCTTAATAATGTATGTTAAACGTATGATTACTATTTCGTTTTTAATAATAATAGCACCATTAATTACTATTACATATTCAATAGATAAGATGGGAGATAATAAATCACAAGCATTAGATACATGGCTAAAAGAATTTATGTATGGAGTATTAATACAACCATTTCATTGTTTAATATATTTAGTGTATGTATCGCAAGCAATTACTTTATGTAGCACAGGAACATTTTCTAGTATGATTTTGGCTGTAATGATGATGTTCTTTATAATGCAAGCAGAAGGAATTATTAGGAAAATATTTGGATTTGAAAAAGCTAGTTCATTAGCTACAGGAGCAATGGCAGGAGCTGCTGTAATGGCAGGTGTAAATAAATTAAAAGATTTAGGAGGAAAAGCAATAAAAGCAGGAAAAGCTCCTACAAAGTTAAAGGACAAAGCTGGTGGTTCAGGTGGTTCAGGTGGTTCTGGTGGTTCTGGTGGTTCTGGCGGTTTTGGTGGATCTTCAAGTAGTTCTAGAAATGCAAATGGTACAAGGTCAACAAATACACCTAATTTAAATGATTTATTAATAAGAGGAAATAAATCTAAACTAGGGAAAGCTATAGGATTAGGAAAGAAAGCTATAAAAGGATATCAAAAGCCTTCTGCAACAGCAAGTGGAGCTTTATATGGTGGCTTAATAGGTGGAATGACAGGACAAGGTGTAGTTGCAGGAGCAACAGTAGGTGCTGCAATAGGTTCAAGTGTTGGAGATAAGCAAAATGATTTACTTAACAAGGCAAGTATTGCTAGAGGAAAAAAAGTAATGGGACAAGCTTATGATAATCTACAAGCAAGTACAGGATATAGTGATGAGCAAATGACAGATTTAACAAATAATATGTTAAATGACCCAGAAGGATTAAAAGACATGCAACAAATGGCTGGAGAAAGTAATGAAGACTATATGAGAAGAACTATGCTAAAAGATACATATGGAAATGAACTAGAAACAGAGAAGCAATGGAATGATAGAATGATGTATGCACAATCTTTATATTCATTACAAAATAAATATCAACAATCTGGTGTAGATGGTGATGATGCAAATGCTAGAATAGCAGATAGTATTAGAAAAAAACAAAACATCAATGCACATATGAGAGAAGTTGTTGATCAAAATCCTGAAGGAGGTAAAATTACTATGGATGATATAAAGAATATAAGAAGTATAAAGGATGTAAGCAAAAATATAGAAAGAAATAGGGAGTGGCGAAGATATACAAAATTCGAGAATAAAAGATATGAGCATACTTTAAGATGGATGAAAGAAGAACAAAATAGGCAGGAACCATAGGTATAGAAGATGATAAAAAATTTAGGGATTGTTTATTGACAACCCAGAGATTCAGCAAAACTGAGCGAGGCTTTAAATATGCAATTTTGAATAATAGTAGGAGGTGAAATTTTATGGGAAATTCGATAGACGATAAGTTAAATGAAATAAATTCAAGAAATCAACCAGAACCAGAAGACGATGAAGAAGAGGAGGAATCAGGCTTCGAAAAAGGAAGAAAAGCAGCATTAGAGGAAAAATATGCTGAAGATGATAAGCCTAAAAGAAGAGGAGACGATTCAGGTGGGACAGAAGAGCAAGAAGAACAGCCACAAGGCAATGACGAAAACGATGGCAATAATCAAAATGATGACGAAAACAATGATAATGGTAACAACAATGATGATGATAACAATAACAATGAGGAAAAAGATGAAGGTTCGGAAGATAGTAAAGATAATAGCGATACAAATGAGAATAGAAATACAGAAGAAGGACAAAATAATAAAGAAAACGGAGAAAATGACCAAACAAAAGAAAGTGAAGGACAACAGGAAGAACAGAATAAAAATGAACCAACGGAAAATAGTTCAGAAAAAGGCACTGGAGAAGAAAATGCCACACCTTCAACCGAAAGTGGAACACAACAAGGAGCAGGAGGAACAAGAGCAGGCACAGGAGAAGGAGCTGGAACTGGTACTGGAGCTGGAACAGGAGCTGGAGCTGGAGCTGGAACTGGAGCTGGAGCAGGAGCAGGAGCTGGAGCAGGAGCAGGAGCTGGAGCAGGAGCAGGAGCAGGAGCAGGAGCAACAGGAGCAGCAGGAGCAGGAGCAGCAGGAGCTGGAGCAGGAGCAGCAGGAGCTGCAGCAGGAGCTGCTGCTGGGTGGCCACTACTAATTGTTGTTGGAGTTATTTTATTAATTGTCATGCTTATTGGATTTTTAAGCTTTTTCAGCATAATGGGAGATATGATAATTGGAAAAATAGGAGACTTCTTTCAAGGAATTTGGGATTTAACACAAACAATTTTTGAGGGAGATGCTGCAGATGCTGGAGTAAATAATTCGCATATATTAGAAAATGCTAAGTATTTGGAGGAAATGGGATATGATTTGGTAGGAATGGGCTTTATAAAAGCAGATAAATATATTAACGATAATCAAAAAAATGATGAAGATAAAAATAGTGAAGGATATTCGTGGAAACAGTGGTATAATGCAAATGGTGAGCTTAAAGATTCAGACAAAGGCATTTGCCATACGGATTATTCAGATGGAGATTATATAGAAAGAGAAGATGGTGAAGAAACACAGTCAGGAGAGCAAAAAAATCCTATTGAAGATGTTAAATCTTGGCCAATTAAGTGGTATTTAACAACGGCGGCCAGATCATATGTTAATGGTACTTATGGAGGAATGGTTGTCCAAGAGAACTTGGAAGAAGATGGATTCTTTAATGCTTTATTTGATAAATTGACTTTTAACTCTTCAGAACACACACTTACAACAGATACTGTAGGTAAAGATTCTTTAACCATAAGTTTAGATTCATGGACCGCCAAATATGGAGTCGCTTTTGAATTCCTAGTATGTTTGCACTTAGGGACAATGTCTCCAGAATTTGTTTTAGATTTATGTGAAAATGAGGAGTCTAGAACTAAGGTTATAATAGGACTTAGGGATGTTAATATAAAAGCAAAATTTAACTGGCTAGACAATAGTGGCGACCCAGTAATAGAAGATTTATATAGTGAATTTAAAGATAAAGATTATGAAAATGGATTACACATAATAGGCTCAGACGGAGTAGAATATTCTTTCACAAAGGAATTTATAAAAAAAATTATTAAGTATGCCGAAGATGAAAGAGAAGTATACTATCCGATTATTATGTATACTACAAATCATTGGTATAGAGATCTAGTATTTAAAGATACAAGTAAAGGTATAGAATGTTACGAGTATAGTACAGATTTAAAAGTTGATGCGGGCATTGAAGATGAAGAGTTAGAAAAGTATAAAAATAATTTAGCCATTTATTTTTGTTCGGACAGTGCACCAAAACAGATAAAAAAACCATATTACATTGACAAAATTCCAAGGATAATTGAACTAATAAACAATAATAAATATCATGTATTTAAGGGTTCATATAGTAATAACCTTGACGATACAGATCTTGCTAGTAAAACCGAGGAGGAAAAAAAGAAATTTGCAGAGAGTTTGCCATATTATACAGAACCAAAAAAAATAAAATGGCTAACCTCTATAAATGCTGGAATACAGCTTCTACAACAAGTGGAAACAGAACAAGCAGAATATAATTTAAGAGACTTAAAAGAAATATTAGCATACTATAATTTTTCAATAGATGAACAAGAAGAAGGAGAATATTCAACAGCAACAAATCAAGAAGAAATAGCAGCACAAAAAGCTTATGATGAATGGTGTAGTAATTGGAGAAACAGAGTAAGTGGATATGTTGACACAAATGGAAATGTAGTTAATGCAATTGAAGGGGATGAAGACCCCGAAGGACAAGGATATGTAAATTGGGGAAAATATATAATACCAGATGATGAAGATGAAGGAACACGAATTGCCAATACAAGTAAATTGGAAGACTCTAGTTTAAATATTGCTGCAAGAGGAATTGGAAATACAGGATTTGGTTATGGCGAATCAGTTTGTTCAACTTTAAATGGTAAAGTAGTTGCAGTGACTGAAAGCAGTATAACAATAAAGTCTGATGATGGTACATTAATGCATATTTCAAATATTTCTACAAACTCAAATATGGAAGTAGGAAACACTGTATATGTAGGAACAGAGGTTGCAACAACAACAGATAAAAATATAAATGTAATATTAAAAGACAAATATCACAATACATTAGATGTAGAAAAATATATTGATGTTGCAGTATTAATAAATGCATATGCATAAAATAGAATTGGGGTGAAAGTTATTGCTAAAATATAAAATAGTAGTAGGTATATTAATTTTAGTTAATATAATAACTGGTATATATATAATGTGGTTTATAAAAGTGCCAATTACATATACATTAGAGGAGTATAAAGAACAAATGGGATTTTATGACTCTTATAAAGAAATTAAAATGATATATTTTGAAAATTATAATCTTTTAAAAGAGCAATATAAAGGAGAAATAGATACAACCTATGTAATAACTACATATACTAACTTAATAGATAAATATTTTAATAAAATATATCAAAATACTAAAGATTTAAAAGAAGAAGAAATAGAAAAATATTTTAAAGAAAATTTAGCTGAAATACAAATAAATATGGGATTAACAGAAGTAGAAGAATTTATTAACCTTGTAAATATATTAAAAAGCTATAAAATATCAGAACGAGCATATACAGGTGGTAAATTAGTAGAAAATAGTATTAAAGACTATGATACTTATATGAGCTTTTTATTAGAGATGTATTATGGAGAAGTAACAATAACATTTGATGTATATTTAAGTAAAAAAGACAATATAGAAGAACCAATTATTAAGTTTATACCTGTAAAGGAGGAGCTATAATTGAAAAAACATAGAAAATTAGATATTATAGCAATAGTGCTAACAATTATATTATTAATGACAATATGCATGAATGTATGTGTATATATATATAAAATAATATCTCCTTTAGTCCAAAATAAAAGAGTGCAAAAAGAATATGAAGAACTTATAAAACAAAGAGATGAGCAATTAGCTAATATTAGAAAAACAAAGACAGAAGAAGAAAAAAATAAAGAAGAGTTAGAAGAAGTAAAAGAAATGGAGGAAAAGAAGAGAATAACATATTATTTTTCTAAATATATAACATATTTAGAAGAAAAAAATTATGAAAAGGCATATAATTTACTTTATGAAGACTACAAAAATAATTATTTTCCTACATTAGAAGATTTTGAAAAGTATGCTAAAGAAAGATATCCAGATTTTATGAGGATAGAGCATACATATATGAGTAGACAAGGAGATTATTATATATTAACAGTAAACATATATAATTTATTAACTAATGAAATTATAGAAAAAGAACAAAAATATGTAATAAAAGAAGAAGATTTTTTAGATTATGTATTATCCTTTCAGGTTAGATAGGGGGCAAATCATTTGTTTTGGAAACATAGAACAGATTTTAGAAAAAAAGTAAAAGAAATATTTGACAAAAGTAAAAAAAAGATAGGAGTACTACTAATAATATGGGTAATAATGGTGGTTATAAATTACTTATTAGGAACATTGAAGGCAAATCCTATTCCATTAACCTCATATGAACCACATGTTTCAATAATGGATGACACGCAAAAAGTGCCACAAAATTTGCAAGAGCCAATCGAAAATTTATTTAGTCAATTTGTGGAATATTGTAATAACCAAAAGTATGTGGAGGCATATAATATGCTAAGTGATGGATGCAAAGAATATTTGTATCCTACGCAAGAAGATTTTGATGTATATGCTAAAAGTATATTTAATACTAAAAAAAATTATAATATACAAAACTATTCTGTAAATGATGATGTATATATATATAATTTAAGAATATTAGATGATGTTTTGGCAACTGGCTTAACTGGTGAAGAAGATTTACTTTATTATGAAGAAAAAGCAGTAATAGAAAATATAGATAATAATTTATATCTATCTATAGGTGGATATATAAAAGAGGAAAAGTTATACACGCTTTTTGAAGATGAATATATGAAACTTACAGTAGATAAAGTTGTGGTAATGGATGATAGAGAGATTTATACTATGAATGTTAGAAACAAAACAGACAATATAATTATAATAGCGGATAATTCTTATATTTATGAAATCGGAATGAAAATGGGTTCAGAAACCAGAAAAATACAGGAAATACCAATTGGAGGAATAGTATTATATCCAAGCGATGAGAAGAAAACCTATGAATTATCATTTACAAAATTTTATGATGAAACAGAAGAAACAGAGAGTATAATATTTAATACAGTATATATAGTTAATAAATATGTACAAGATGAAGAAATTATGAAAAAAGAGAAAGAAAATGCAATTGATTCATATAGTTTCGAATTGAAACTTCACTAAAAGAATTAAATAATTATAAATAAGGGGAGATTTAAAATGGAGGAAAACAATGAAGTTAAAATAAGCTATGGAAAGAATTGTAATATACTACCAGCAGAAAATGGAAAAATGGGTTATTCAGAAGATGTTATTATTGTAGAAACAACCAGAATGGGAGAAGATGGACAAGAGATTACAGAAAAAGAAATTTATAATAAGGAAAATGAAAGAATAGGATTTGTAGATAAGAATGGAAATATTCAATTTGACGAAACCTTTAAGGAAGAACTAAAAGAAAAATTAGGAAAAGACAATTACGAACAATTAAAACTTGATGAAAGACAAATTACCTTTGAGGAGTTGCAAAAAGATAATGAATTCCAAGAACTAAAAGAGGGTAAAGATATTGATGGACTAACCCCAGAAGAAGTAACAAAGATACTAGAAGAACATAATAACAAGAACGAAGAAAAAGAGCAAAGAGATGATGCACAAAAAGACGAAGAAACATTAAGAGAAGAAATTTCGAAGGATTTAGAAATAGAAAAAGATGAAATATTATATGCAGAGACAGTTACAGATAGAAAGGCTAACGAGATATTAAATGATGGCAATTCTGCAGGATATCCAATAATGTTAACAATGAAAGATGGAAGTGTACAGTTTGTAAAGAGAGATAAAGAACAAGGAAAATATGAAACAATACAAGGAATGAAAGAAACAAAGGAAAATGAAACTACTAATTTTATTACTCCAGATGGAAATATAAAAGAGGTTGCTGTAATAGGAAGATTTTACAACCAAACAAACAAAAATAGAACAATAGGAATTACAAGAGATGAAACAGGAAGAGCAAAACCAGTAGTAGAAAATATAGCACAAGATCAGTTAGGTAATAATTGTTCAATATCTAGAACTTTAGAAACCAGCAACAACCAAAAAGAAACAATTGGTGGAAATGTAGAAAATTTTGTAGAAAGTCGTACTCCAGAACAAGTAGTAAACTTCTCATATGAAGTACAAGAAAAGAGAGAAGAAGGAGCAGAACCAAATTTAAAAGATTGCGTAACAGTAGAGGATACATATAAAATTGGAGAAGTTTCAAACTTATTAAATGCACAACAAATAGCTGATGAAGTGTTAGCCAAAGGAGAAAATTTAAGTAGAGATGAAATTAAAGGATACGTTTATGCATGTATAGACAGAAATTTACCAAATATAAAACCAGAAGAAAAGGAAAAATTAGCATGTGAAGCAATTGAGATAGTAAGAGATGAATGCATAACTAGAGCACCAGAAGAAAGAAAACCATATCCTAATGAATAGATAAATATATATTATTTAAATCATAAAAAATCACCTTTTAAAATATAATTTAAAAGGTGATTTTTTATGAGAAAAA
>OLSB01002909.1_pt1 | contig 13261 bp, 10 predicted proteins | sample 1672071 | NCBI WGS metagenome assembly OLSB01 (sample SAMEA3136642, study PRJEB25190) | human gut metagenome | biome: human gut; feature: human-associated habitat; material: faeces | place: Austria | collected 2013 | reverse complement strand
CGCAGCATCAGAACACATCCGGACAGGATATGACCTATTTCGATCAGGATAAGAACGAACATTACATTCCGTATGTAATCGAACCGTCGCTCGGCGTTGAAAGAAGTGTGCTTGCATTCCTTTGCAATGCCTACACCGAAGAAGTTCTTACGGATGCAAACGGAAAAGAAGATGTCCGTGTGGTAATGAAATTCCACCCGGCACTTGCACCGTTCAAGGCAGCGGTTCTTCCGCTTGCCAAGAAGCTTGCACCTGTTGCAGAGCCAATTCACGAAGAACTCTCAAAATACTTCATGGTTGACTATGACGCTGCAGGCTCCATCGGAAAGAGATACAGAAGAGAAGACGAAATCGGAACACCGTTCTGCATCTGCGTGGATTTCGATACCGAGACAGACGGATGCGTTACCATTCGTGACAGAGATACGATGCAGCAGGTAAGAATCCCGGTAAGCGAGGTTCGTTCCTACATCGAAGAAAGATTGTCCTTCTAATCACAAGAAACGGAGAAATATGAAGCAATTTGTATATTCATTCAATGAAGGTTCCAAAGAAATGCGGAACCTTCTTGGCAATAAGGGAGCCAATCTCGCAGAGATGATGCAGACCGGCCTTCCGGTGCCTTTCGGATTTACCGTTACTTCCAAGGCATGCGCCGAGTTTTATGAAAACGGATGCAGGATAACGGAAGAAATGGAGAACGAAATATTTGACAAGATAGCGGAACTTGAAGATGTAACCGGCAAGACATTCGGCAGAGGAGAGAATCCGCTGCTTGTTTCCGTGAGGACAAGTGCGGCGGGTTTCATGCCGGGACTTACGAAAACCGTTCTAAATGTCGGAATCAACGATGAGACCGCAGAAGCGCTTTGCCGTTTGACCGGAAACAGAGAATTTGCCGATGATACTTATCGCAGGTTTAAAGCAATGTATGCGGAGATTGTCGGATGCGGGGAAGAAGGCACACCGCAAGATGCGAGAGTGCAGCTTCTCAGCGCTGCAAGGGCGGCATTTCTTTCGTGGAACAGCGAAGAGGCACAAAACTATCGCCGGCACCATGACTTTGACCCGGAAGCTGTGCAAGGTGTGGCCGTAAGCATTCAAGCGATGGTTTTCGGAAACCTCGGAAGTACATCCGCAGTGGGCGTTGCAGCAACTCGCTGCTGTGAGACGGGAGAAAAGAAACTGACCGGGACCTTCACGGTGAGCACACAGGGAAAAGACGCAGAGGCAGGAAATGTCCCGCAGGATATTTCGATGCTTGCGGATGATTTCCCAAAAGTATACGAAGCTATACAAAAGATTTCCGGAATTTTGGAGCGTCATTACAAAGATGTCCAAACCATGGAATTTACGATTGAAAACAACAAGCTGTACATGCTTCAGACATCTACGGCAGACCGGACACCGGAAGCTGCACTGAAAATTGCAGTTGACATGGTTTCGGAAGAGCTCATCACGCAGAAAACCGCAATCCTCAGGCAGGATGCGGAAAAAATGGAGCAGGTTATCTCGAAAATTGAAAGCGGCGCCATACCTTGCGAATCTGAACTTAAAAGGAACTACGATACACTTATGGAGTGGGTTGACGATGTAAGAGAACTGAAGGTCAGGGTAAATGCGGACAGTGCCGGCCAGGCAGCTGAAGCAGCGAAACTCGGTGCGGAAGGAATCGGCCTCTGCCGAACCGAGAATATGCTTTATAATGACGGAAAGATGCTAATGCTGAAAGAGATGCTTCTGACGCAGGATATCGCAAATCGCGAAGAGATGCTTCAAAACCTCAAAGAAGAGCAAAAACGCAATTTTGAGCAGCTCTATCGCATCATGGGGGAACGACCTGTGACGATACGGCTTTTGGATTTACCGGTCACATTGCCTGAAATTACGGAGATGCAGACAGAGGCAGTCATCGAAGCGGCACTTAAAGTGAGCGAAGAAACGGAAAGTGATATAAAAATCGAAATTCTGATTCCGATGATAAGTACGCTCGAAGAACTGCGAAGGGTGAAGAAGACCATAAGCGAAGCAGCGAAAGCCTGCACCGCAGATTCAGACAACAATCCTGACATCTTGATAGGAACGATGATTGAGACCCCGAGAGCTGCCCTTATTGCAGACAAAATAGCCGCAGAATGCGATTTTTTCTCATTCGGGACAAATGATCTTACGCAGATGGTTTTCGGTCTCTCAAGGGAAGCAGAAGCCTCCGGAGTCATCGAAAATTACGTGGAAAACGGGATACTCAGTGAGGATCCGTTCAAAACACTGGATACAGACGGTGTAGGACGGCTTGTGGAACTTGCCGCGTCCATCGGCAAGCATACCAAGCAAAGACTGAAACTCGGAATCTGCGGCGATCAGGCATCCGACAGCAGAAGCATTGATTTCTGCCATAGAATCGGTATAAATTATCTGTCATGTCCGCCAGGCAAGGTGCCCGCCGCAAAACTGGCTGCGGCACAGGCAGCGGTCAGAAACGAGGGGAAAGAAATATGATTGCATTTTGGGGGACAACCGCAGGAAGCATTTTGATGACATTGCTGATTTCAATGGTTCCGGTGCTTGAACTGCGGGCAGCCATTCCTGCGGGCGTAATAGCAGGGCTTGACATTCCGGTTGTCGTGGCAACGGCAATCATAGGGAATCTGATTCCGATTCCGTTCATTATCGTATTCATCCGAAAAATTTTTAAGTGGATGCAGACAAAGAGCGAAAAACTCGCGGCGCTTGTAAAAAGGCTTGAGGATAAGGCGGACCGAAAAAAAGACAAGGTTCTCAAGTATGAATTCTGGGGGCTCATGTTTTTCGTAGCGATTCCGCTTCCTGGAACAGGAGCGTGGACCGGTGCGCTGATTGCTGCGATGCTGGATATGCAGCTGAAAAGAGCCTTTCCTGCAATTGCTGCAGGTGTTGTAATTGCGGCAGTCATTGTAACCGTTGCAACGTACGGAGTAGCAGCACTGATATAGAATATAAGAAGGGGCTGTAGCATTAACGATTCCTGTTAATGCTACAGCCCCTTTGTATCTAAGCGTTCGGGTAAGCAAACTTTAGCGTTGGAAAAATTAGGCAATTCCCACCAAGCGCCTCATATAGACCCCCTTTTCGTGTATTTTCGCCTGTTTAACACCTCTTTGCCCACATTTTCCGCTGGACTTATGGCATGCTTTTGCCCTTTTTAAGAATGTCATATTTTGGAATGTTGAAATCTCAACGTTTTCCACGGCGTTATTTTGTTATTATTTTACAGCAGCTTCTTTTCCCATCTAAAATTCCCTCAGATACACGAAGCACCCTTTTATAGAAGCCTTCTTCGTGTAAATGCTATTTCCGGCCTCGTAAATAGCACAGATCCATGAGATGCAATCCTATACAAAAGGGACTGTGCCCTGACGGTTGGATATTTTCCGTTAAAGCGACAGTCCCCTTCATATTTTTTGGTTATTTTTCGATTGCGCGGTAGCTGATGATTTTGGCGCCTTCTTCTCCGTAGAAGAGGAGCGAAGGAATGTTTTCCTGTGCAATTTCAGCAAGCACATAAGAAATTCCGTCTTCGCGGCGGCTCGCCATAACGCGTGAATACTTGATTTTGGCTGCCGAAAGCATTTCCATTACCGCAAGAGCAGGGTCGGCAACGTCTTTGATCATCACGGCAACGCGGATACCGCTTTCAAGTTCGCCCATATCAAGTCTCGGGAAATTCACGGAGTTTATGATATTCCGTTCTCGAAGTAACCGCGGATCTCATCAACCGCCATAACTGCACAGTTGTCTTCGGCTTCCGCCGTGGAAGCACCCAGGTGCGGAAGAAGAATTACATTTTCTCTTCCGACCATGTTGTCATTCGGGAAGTCCGTAACATATTTCGCTACCTTGCCGGATTCCATTGCCGCTGCAAGGTCGAGTTCGTTTACGAGTTTATCTCTTGAGAAATTAAGAAGAACCGTCCCGTCTTTCATGGCATCGAAAAGCTCTGCATTCATCATTCCTTTTGTGGAGTCGTTTGCCGGAAGATGCAGGGTTACATAGTCGCAGAGCGAAAGCATTTCGCCGAGATCACTGTATACGCTGATACCTTCGCCTCCGGATACATAGTACGGATCGTAGCCGACGATTTCCATGCCGAGCGCCTTGGCGGATGCGGCAACCTTGCGGCCGATTGCACCAAGTCCGACAACGCCGAGCGTTTTTCCGAGAATTTCGCTGCCGGCGAATTGAGATTTCCCTTTTTCCACTGTTTTGCTGACATCTTCTTTCAGTCCGGCAGCCCAGGAAAGGGCCGAAGGGACATTTCTTGCGGCAAGCAGAAGCCCGCAAAGCACGAGTTCCTTAACCGCATTTGCGTTTGCACCCGGGGTGTTGAATACCACGATGCCTTTTTCGGCACATTTGTCAAGCGGAATATTGTTTACTCCGGCACCTGCCCTGGCAACGGCTTTCAGCTTATCACCAAGCTCCATTTCATGCATATCCTGGCTTCTGACGAGAATACCGTCCGCCTCGGATGCGTTTTCAACGAGAATATAGCTGCCCGGAAACTGTTTCAAACCGACCGGGGAAATTTTATTTAAAGTTGCGATTTTGTACATAAATATTTACCTCCTCATCACAGTATATCACTTTACGAAAGCCGCGTAAAGTGGTATACTACACTATATATAGCGTAAAATTCAGGAGGATAATGATGGGTACTTACAATCGTGTATATAACTTTTCCGCCGGCCCTTCAATGCTGCCGGTAGAAGTGCTTGAAAAGGTGCAGAAGGATCTGCTTAACTATGAAGGAAGCGGCCAGTCCGTAATGGAAATGAGCCACCGCTCCAAGGAATATCAGAAGATTATCGATGACGCAGAGGCAGATCTCAGAGAACTCATGCACATTCCTGACAATTATAAAGTTTTGTTTGTTCAAGGCGGAGGCACACTCCAGTTTGCGATGGTTCCGCTTAATCTGCTCAGAAAATCAAAGAAGGCGGACTATGTCCTCACGGGAACATGGGCAAAGAAAGCCTACAAAGAAGCATGCAAATACGGAGATATCCGCGTGATCGCGTCATCCGAAGACGATAAGTTCACATGGGTTCCGAAAATCGGCAGAGAAGATGTAAGAGAAGATGCGGACTATGCATATATTACAACAAACAATACGATATACGGAACGAAATACAATTACATTCCGGAAACCGGAAATGTTCCTCTTGTTGCGGATATGTCTTCCAACATTTTGTCCGAAGAGATTGATGTCAGCAAGTTCGGAATGATTTGGGCGGGCGCACAGAAGAACGTGGGTCCTGCAGGCGTTACAATCGTCATCATAAGAGAAGATTTAATCGGATTTGCGGGAGCAGAGGTTCCGACCTATCTTGATTACAAAATTCATGCGGATAACGGTTCCATGTATAATACGCCGCCTTGCTTCTCAATCTATGTAGCAGGAGAAGTGTTTAAGTATCTCAAATCCATAGGCGGCATTGCCGAAATGGAAAGAAGAAACAGAGAAAAAGCGCAGATGCTTTACGATTTCATCGATTCGAGCAAGCTCTTCAGCTGCCCGGTTGCAAAGGAAGACCGCTCGCTTATGAACGTTGTTTTCGTGACCGGAGATGCGGAGCTTGACAAGAAATTCATAGCACTCGCAAAGGAAAACGGAATGATTAATCTTTCCGGACACCGCTCAATCGGCGGAATGCGTGCGAGCATTTACAATGCAATGCCGAAGGAAGGCGTTGCGGCGCTTGTTGATTTTATGAGGAAATTTGAAGAGGAGAATAAATAGATGAAATACATGATTGTTATACCGGATGGTTCGGCAGACAACCCGATCCCCTCTCTGGGCGGCATGACGCCGCTTGAAGCCGCAGATATTCCCACAATTGATATGCTTGCCTCAAAAGGTGAGATCGGAACGGTCAGGACCGTTCCGGAAGGAATCAGCCCGGGAAGCGACTCCGCAAACTTGTCGGTTATGGGCTATGATCCGAGAAAATATCTCACGGGGCGTTCACCGCTCGAGGCAGCTGCAATCGGAGTGGATATGCTCGGCACCGATATTTCTTTCAGAGCAAATTTCATAACAATTGACCCTGCGGGCGAAGCAGAGTACGAGGACTACATTGTCCGCGACCATGCCGCAGGAGACATTACAACGGAAGAGTGTGCGGAACTTCTGAAGAGCATCAACGATGCGTTTGCCGACGAAAATCTGTATTTCCACACGGGAACCGGCTACAGACACTGCATGCTCCTCAAAAAAGATCATCCGCATGCACATACGGAATATAAATGCGTGCCGCCGCACGACATTCTCGACAGACATGCCAGAGAGTATCTGCCAAAGGGAAAAAGTGCGGACTTCCTCATCGACATGATGCGGAAAAGCTACGACATACTGAAGGATCACCCTATAAACAAAGCCAGAGTGGCAAAAGGTCTCAACCCAGCAAACAGCCTTTGGATCTGGGGACAGGGAACACGCCCGGAACTTCCGGACTTCAATGAAAAATTCGGAGTGAAAGCAACCGTGATTTCCGCAGTCGACCTCATAAGGGGAATCGGGATTTTTGCGGGGATGCATGTCGCATCAGTTGAAGGTGCCGACGGAACCATCAATACAAACTACGAGGGCAAGGTTGCCAAGGCAATCGAAGAATATAAGCGCGGACAGGATATGATTTATATGCATATCGAGGGTACGGACGAATGTTCCCACCAGGGAAATCTGGAAGCAAAGATGAGATGTGCGCATTATATCGACAGCAGAGTTGTAAAACCACTGTACGAATACCTGGAATCCACGGGCGAGGATTACAAAATTCTCATAGTTCCGGATCACAGAACCCCGCTTGAAATCAGAACTCATTCCTCAGACCCGGTGCCTTTTGTGATCTATGACAGCCGCAATGTTCTGCCGGAAGATAAGAAAAAGCAGTTTAACGAAAGAGCGGCAGCGGAAGCAGAGAATCACATCGAAGAAGGATACACTTTAGCGGATAAATTTTTTGAAAGGGACACGACAGCTTAAAAATGAAAAAAATAGTAAGAAAAGCAATCTGTTTTCTTTTGACGCTTTCGGTTGCGGCAGGGTCGGCGATTACCACATCCTTTGCGGCATCAAAACCGAACATAACGGCAACGTCGGCATTTCTGTACTGCGATACCACCGATGAAGTGCTGTGGCAGAAAAATGCAGATAAGAAGCTCAATCTTGCCAGCATCACCAAGCTGATGACCTGCCTGATAGCAGTCGAAAAACTCGGGCTTGACCATGTGGTGACCGTGGATGCCGAGGCAACACGGGTTGACAAAGCGGAATCCGCCGTGTATGCAGGTGAGAAAATTACGGTTGAGGATCTCGTGTACGAAGCACTTCTGGGTTCCGCCAACGACGCAGCCAAAGCACTTGCAATCGAAACATCCGGTACACAGAAGAAGTTCACCAAGCTTATGAACAAGCGCGCAAAGAAGATCGGTTGCACAAACACGCATTTTGCCAACGCCAGCGGTGTCAAAATCGGCAAGATTCAGTCCTATTCAACAGCAAAGGATATCGTTCTGATCGCGAAGGAAGCCTTCAAGAACAAGGAAATCCTGCGGATTGCAGGCACGGCAAAGTATACACGCAAAGCCACAAACAAGAATGCGGAACGAAAAATCGAGTCCACGAACCTCTTCCTTGCAGGCGGGAAGGCCAAGACTTTCAGCGGAGACATTAAGGTAAAGAAATACAAAGGTGTTTTTGCGGGAAAGACCGGGACCACACCGGAGTTCAAAACAACGATGGTAGTGGCATGCGACATTGACGGATTTACCGTATATGCTGTAATTATGAATTCTACCCTTGAAGATCGATACAGCGACATCCGTACGATGCTTAACTATGCAAAGAGAAGCCTTTCCAAGTACACTGCGTTTGAGAAAGGTGAAATCTTCGGAGAAGCCAAAGTCATCGGCGGAGCACAGAACAAAGTCGAAGCGGCAGCATCCGAGGCAGGGCTTGTAAACCTGCCGGAGGGTGCCTCAGCCTCGCTTGTAACGACGAAGGTTACATATAAAGAGGACTTAAAGGCGCCTGTCAAAAAAAGCGATACGGTAGGGAAGGTTGAGATTTTCCTTGCAGACGAAAAGGTCAGGGACATTGCGCTGAAAGCAACAAAAAGTGTGGAGAAAGGATGGTTTCTTTCCGCAATCGGAATCAGCAACCTCCAGACAATCCTTATTTTTGCAGTGCTTGCGCTGATCCTGGCTTTTTATATAACCATCGTTGTTCTGCGGGCAAAGAACAAGAGAAAGAAGCTGCGTGCACGAAAGGAAAGAGCAAGACAGATTGCAATGGCACAGCTTGAAAGAGAAAGAGATGTTAGAAAAAGGGATTGGCCGTACTGATGTTTGATATTAAAGAAAATCTGAAAAAACTCCCGGACTGCCCGGGAGTTTATATGCATAAGGACAAGCTCGGACAGGTTATCTATGTGGGCAAAGCCATATCACTGAGAAACCGTGTGCGTCAATATTTCCAGGCGTCTGCCAATCACAGTCCGAAGGTGAAGGCGATGGTTTCGCATATTGCGGAATTTGAATACATCACCTGCCAGACCGAGATGGAAGCCCTGATTTTGGAATGCAATCTGATTAAGAGATATGCGCCGAAGTATAATGTCCTTCTGAGAGATGACAAGACATACCCGTACATCAAAGTGACCGTGTCGGAAAAATTCCCAAGGGTTCTCAAGACGAGGCTCATAACAAAGGACGGAAGCCGGTATTTCGGACCGTACAGCGATGCCGGGGCCGTAAATGACATTATTGAACTTTTGAACAATATCTACGTGCTCAAAAGATGTGCAGCGAGGAGCTTTCCGGAAGGTTACAGACCCTGTCTGAATTATCACATAAACCGGTGCAGAGGGATTTGCACGGGGGAAGTTTCCGAGCAGGAATATCGGGAGCACATTCAGGAGGTTATCGAGTTTCTGAACGGCAGGCAGCAGCCGATTCTGAACTACCTGACCGCAAAGATGAATGAAGCATCGGAAAAGATGGAGTTTGAAGAGGCAGCGGTATACCGCGACCATATTACGGCGGTCAAGGCCCTCGGACAGACGCAGAGGGTCAGCATGACGTCCGGCAAGGATTTTGACATTGTGCTTCCGGCGGGCGAAGGCGAAAATTTGTCCATTGCGCTTTTTACGGTGAGAGACGGCAAACTCAGCGGCAGGGAAATCTTCAACATGCATGCCGGTGCCGAAGAGGATTATGACACGCTTGTCGGAGAATTCATCAAGCAATATTACAGCACATTCGCACAGCCGGCTTCGGAGATTGTTCTTTCCAAACCGCTCCGAGAGGCGGAACTGATTGAGCAATACCTTGAGGGTACAGGGGAAGGCAGAAAAGTAAAGATTTTCGTTCCGCAGAAGGGCGAGAAAAAGGCTTTACTCGATTTGGCGAAGCGGGATGTTGTGGAGCTTTCGAAAACTCTTGCGATAAAGGCGGAAACCGCACGCGAGAAGGAGGAAAGCCTTCGGGAAGCGATGGAAGCTATCCTCGGAATCCGAAAGGAAGCATACCGAATCGAATCGTACGACATCTCGAACACAAACGGTGTTGATACGGTCGGAGCAATGGTTGTTTTCAGCAATTTCAAACCGGTGCGCAAGGATTACCGAAGGTTCAAAATCAAGACGGTTGAGGGGCCGAACGATTACGGAAGCCTGCAGGAAATGCTGTACAGAAGATTCAAGCGCGCACTTGCCGGAGACCCGGGATTTGTGAATCTGCCGGACCTCATTCTCATGGACGGCGGACAGGGTCAGGTCAGTGCGGCCGAAAAAGTGCTTACCGCAATGCAGATTTCCATCCCCGTACTCGGCATGGCAAAAGACGACAGCCACCGGACACGGGCACTGGTAAACGGAAGAGGCGAGGAATATGTACTCAGAGAGAATCCTTTCCTTTTCAAATACTGCGGCAGGATTCAGGAGGAAGTGCATCGGTTTGCGATTGAGTATCACAGGAATCTTCGAAGCAGGAATTCCATAGGCTCGGCGCTGGACAATGTCACCGGAATCGGCCCGGCCAAACGAAATGCACTGCTGGCACAGTTCAAGTCCGTGGAGAACATAAAGGCGGCTTCAATCGAAGAATTGACGAAAGTTCCGGGCATTACCGAGAAAAACGCTCGGGCAATCAAGGAATATTTTGGTTGCCTGTGAGGATAATATATGTTAGAATGAATAGATCAAAAATAAACGCAAAGTTTGTGGAGGGAAAAAATGGCAAACGAAAAGAAAAACGTTGAAATCGACGAAAAGGATATTATTACTTTGGAATTTGACAACGGCGATGAAGTGGAATGCGAGATCATGGGCGTATTTGACTTTAACGGCAAAGAATACATCGCACTGATTCCGGATGACGGAACGGATGATGTTTACATTTACGGCTACAAAGAAGTCGGAGAAGACGAATTCGAACTGATCGACATTGAAGATGATGCAGAATTTGAAGCAGTTGTTGCTGAATTCGACAGCATCATGGATGAACAGTAGGAACAAATAACAAGCGTGTGAATCGAAGCTAACGGAAAGAGGTGAAATCCCTCACTGTTTCTCAGCAACCGTAATGAGCCCAAAGGCTATAAGTCGGGAGACGAGTTTTGGTTCGGGGTGCACATCCTCTGAGGCGGGTTGGCATCATTCAGACATGCAAGCGACTTATGAGAACAGCCTCGGGGCTGTTCTTTTTATGCAGAAAAAGGAAGGAAGAAACGATATGTTCAAAGACGGACTGGGCGAAAGCAGCCGGTTTTCGAGCTGCCACCCGGCGGTAAACGTAATATTTTACACACTTGCAATCGGCATCACGATGTTTTCGCTTGACCCGGTGTTTTTGTGTGTAACCACGGTATTCGCATGGGCATATTCCGTCTTGCTGAAGGGCAGGAAGGCAATAAAAACAAACCTGCTTTTCATGCTTCCGATTGTTTTGATAATGACGGTGGTGAACGGACTTTTCACCCACAACGGCAAGACCGTTCTCTTCTTCCTGAACGACAGCAGAATTACGCTTGAGGCTTTGGCATACGGGATGGCGGCGGCACTGCTGCTGGGGGCCGTTATCGTATGGTTTGCGAGCTTCAATGTGGTAATGAGCTCGGACAAGCTGATTTATTTGTTCGGCAAGGCGGCACCTGTGCTGGGACTTACGCTTTCCATGATCTTCCGCTTCATTCCGCTTCTTAAGAACCGATTCAAGGAAATCAAGATGGGGCAGGAATGCATGGGAAGGCATGTTGAGAAGGGGCTGTTTGCAAAGATGCGGCAGCTTTGCAAGGAAATATCGATACTGATTTCGTGGTCGCTTGAGGCTTCCATCGAAACCTCGGACTCGATGGAGGCAAGAGGATACGGCTTGCACGGCAGAACGAGTTTTCATTTGTTTAAGATGTCACCGACCGACTGGACGGTGCTTGCGGTTCTGCTTGTAACGGGAGCCGTTTCCGTTTTGGGCTGTGCCTTGGGAAAAACGAGCATATATTTCTATCCGGTGATTCAGTTCGCCGAATGGGATTTGATGAGAATATTGACGCTGGTAAGTTTTGCCGCGTTACTTGCAACACCGATGGTGCTGGATATTACAGGAGAAAAGAAATGGCAGCAATTAAGGTTAGAAATTTAAGTTTTACATATCCGACCGGGGACAAAAAGGCACTCGATGATGTTTCCTTTGACATCCAGCCTTCCGAATTTGTTGTCGTATGCGGCAAATCGGGATGCGGCAAGAGCACGCTGCTCAGACAGCTCAAGAAAAATCTTGTGCCTTACGGAGACAAAAGCGGTGCGGCATATTACGAAGGAACGGACATAACGGAACTTGATGACCGCATCAATGCTTCGGAAATCGGCTTTGTGCAGCAGAACCCGGACAATCAGATCGTTACCGATAAGGTATGGCATGAGCTTGCTTTCGGGCTTGAGAGCCTGGGTCTTGACAACCAGTCGATTAAGCGCAGGGTTGCGGAGATGGCAAGTTTCTTTGATATACAGACTTGGTTCCGAAAGGATGTTTCGGAGCTTTCGGGCGGGCAGAAACAGCTTCTGAATCTCGCATCAATCATGGTCATGCAGCCCAAAGTTCTGATTCTCGACGAACCGACATCTCAGCTTGACCCGATTGCGGCAAGTGAATTTTTGAAGGTGATTTACAGAATCAACCGCGAACTCGGAACGACGGTTATCATTTCGGAGCACCGTTTGGAGGAGCTGTTTACCATGGCAGACCGGGTCATGGTTATGGACGGAGGCAGAATCCTCACGATGGATACGCCGTGGAAGGTCGGAGACTACCTTGCGGGAAGCTGCGAGAGCCAAAGACATCCGATGTTTTACGGCCTGCCTGCGGTTATGAAGATCTATTACAAATGCAAATCCGCGGGCGTTCCGGGGCTGATGAAAGAAGGCCGCGAAATCGCTCCGCTTACAATCAGGGACGGAAGACTTTGGCTGGAGGAAATCCTGAAAGGACGACAATTCGATACAACGCAGAAGGCGGTGGCGAAGAAAGTTTCAAAACAGGGAGAGACGATCATAGAGGCAAAGAACCTTTGGTTCCGATATGAAAAAAATCTGCCGGATGTACTGCGCGGTCTCAGCTTTGACACGAAAAAAGCCGAATTGTTCTGTCTTCTTGGCGGAAACGGAGTCGGCAAGAGTACCACGCTGAAGGCGGTCAGCGGTCAGCTTGCTCCCCAGTCGGGAAATATCACGGTGGACGGACTTAAGGTAACGAAGAATAATCTGAAGGAGCTTTTCCACGGCAGGCTGGCAATGGTGCCGCAGAATCCGCAGGCATTGTTTACGGAAATTTCGGTTGAAGAAGAACTGCTGGAGGCGGTATACTATTTGGAGATGCCGGATGAGGTGAAAGCCGAAAAAATCGAAAGGATGCTCAGCCTCATGGAAATCGAGCATCTGCGCAAATCTCACCCGTACGATCTTTCCGGCGGGGAGCAGCAGCGCCTTGCACTCGGCAAGATTCTGCTTCTTGAGCCGAAAATCCTGCTTCTTGACGAACCGACGAAGGGGCTGGACCCGTTTTTCAAGATTACACTTGCGGGAATATTCAAGAAACTTACGGAATCCGGCGTTACGATTTTTATGGTATCGCACGATGTTGAGTTCTGCGCCGAATACGCAGACCGATGCGCGATGGCATTTGACGGTGACATCGTTTCCGTCGGAAATCCGACCGATTTCTTTGC
>OLSB01002902.1_pt1 | contig 13287 bp, 11 predicted proteins | sample 1672071 | NCBI WGS metagenome assembly OLSB01 (sample SAMEA3136642, study PRJEB25190) | human gut metagenome | biome: human gut; feature: human-associated habitat; material: faeces | place: Austria | collected 2013 | reverse complement strand
CTGACGGTCAAAACAAAGGTTTTGACCCATAAAATCGAGATTTTAACTCGATTTTTTATAATTGCATTTGCTAATGCAATTATTCAGTAGACATTAATTATTTGCCGAAATATACGCCCTTTTTGCATTGCACACTGCGCAAAGTTCAAAAAATCAAAATGCGGCGGGCTGACTTAAATCTTGAATGCTTTCTCACTGCGCTTCTCCCGAATTACTGTTTTCATCCTTAATGCCGTAAATAAATTCCCTCAGCGCGCGCGAATTGGTCTCAAAATCAACCGAGAAAAGACTGCGCCCGCCGAGCCCTCTCATTCCGCCGTAGCTGCCGCTTACAGGAACGGTCATCTGCTTTATTTCCGCGCCGCGGTATTTAGGCGCCAAAAGCAGCAGCTCGGTAATCTCAAGCCGTGTGAGGTTGGTCTGTACAAGCGGCAGAACATTGTTGAGCAGTCCGTTCAGCTCGGCTATATCAAGCTCTTTCGTTTTGGTGACGACCGCCTGTATGACATTTCTTTGGCGTTCTATCCTGTGCCAGTCGCTGTCTATATGTCTGCAGCGAGCATAAACGAGCGCCGCTTCCCCGTCCAAATGGTTTAGACCTGCAGTATATTTTGTTAAGCCGGTTCCCTCATTAACATAGCCTGCTTCTGCCGCAGTCAATTCAATATCGATTCCGCCGACCGCCTCTATCCCCTTTTTAAATGTGGCAAAATTCACGCGTATGTATCTTTCAACATCCACCTTAAAGCACTCACGCACCTCGCGCATCATAAGATCCGCGCCGCCGTAGCGGAAGGTGTGGGTCAGCCAGTCGTACTGCCCCTTGTATTTGCCGTCAAGTATCGGCATACCCATACCGCGCTCAAGGCTTGCAAGCTTTAAGGAGCCGTCCTTTTTGCCGACCGACATGATCATACAGCTGTCGCCTCTTGCGTTCTCGCTGAACTCCTCGGTATACTCGTCTGTGCCTATAAGTAAAATATTTAAGATTCTTTTATCCTTGTAAATTTTACCGGTAGCGTCGATAGCGTCTTTTTCTTCAAGATCGGCTATCGCGTCGTTCATTCGGCTTTGCTCATCGATCGTTTCGCTGTCGTTTGTGTCAATAGAGCCGTTCCACCTGAATTTACCGTCGCTGAATTTTATCAAATTAAGCTTTGAAAGATAAAATATTACGCCGCTTGCAAGCAAAAGCACAATAACAAGTACAACTGCTGTTATAATTTTAACGGACTTTTTAATTTTTTTCATAGCTTTCTCCACACCGTTTTATTGACAACGCCTGTGTAGGACTGAATTATTTTCACGACCTTGGTCGATACATTTTCCTCTGTATAATCGGGCACGGGTATGCCGATATCACCGTTTTTATTCATTTCCACGGCGGTATTCACTGCCTGCAAAAGGCTTTTTTCATCAATTCCCGCAAGAATGAAGCATGCCTTATCAAGCGCCTCGGGGCGTTCTGTCGATGTGCGTATGCAAACAGCCGGGAATGGGCTGCCGACGCCGGTAAAAAAGCTGCTTTCCTCCGGCAGAGTGCCGGAATCCGATACAACGCAGAACGCGTTCATTTGGAGCTTATTGTAATCGTGGAAGCCGAGCGGCTCATGCCGAATGACCCTCTTATCAAGCTTAAAGCCGCTTTGCTCCAATCTCTTTTTAGAACGCGGGTGGCAGGAGTAAAGTATAGGCATATCATATTTTTCGGCAAGAAGATTTATCGCCGTAAACAGCGATAAAAAGTTCTTTTCGGTGTCGATATTTTCTTCTCTGTGAGCGGAAAGCAAAATATATTTCTTAGGCTCTAAATTAAGCTTTTCAAGAATGTCGGATTGTTTTATTTCCTCTAAATTATGATGAAGCACCTCCGCCATAGGAGAGCCCGTAACGTATGTGCGCTCTTTCGGCAGCCCGCACTCGGCAAGATAGCGGCGGGCATGCTCCGAATACGCCATATTAACATCGGATATTATATCTACTATCCGTCTGTTTGTCTCCTCGGGCAGGCATTCATCCTTGCAGCGGTTGCCAGCCTCCATGTGAAATATCGGAATATGCAGCCTCTTCGCCGAAATTGCCGACAGGCAGGAGTTTGTATCGCCCAAAATTAAAAGCGCGTCGGGCTTTATTTGGTTCATAAGCTTGTACGAGCAATTTATTATATTGCCTACGGTAGCACCTAAATCGTCGCCTACTGCGTCCATATATACCTCCGGATCTTTAAGCTTCAGGTCCTTAAAAAACACGCCGTTAAGATTATAATCGTAATTCTGCCCCGTGTGCGCTAATATGCAGTCAAAATACTCGCGGCATTTGCTTATCACCGCCGCGAGCCTTATTATTTCGGGGCGCGTTCCCACTATTATTAAAAGCTTTAGCTTGCCGTTATCTTTAAACTTAACATCGTTGTAATCGGTTTTTATATTCATTACAAATTTCCCTCCGCTTCAATAAGTCCTGAAAGTCCTGAGAAAATCGTTCGCAGTGCCGTCTTGCGGTGGGCGGAGCCGTACTAAAGTACTGCCCCGAACCAAAAGCGGTGCTGCGGGCGATTTTATCGGACTTATACTTTTTCAAAGAATGTATCCGGGTGATTTGGGTCAAACTGTTCGTTTGCCCACATAAGAGTCACAAGGTCTTCCGTATCGGAAAGATTTATTATATTGTGGGTGTAGCCCGGCAGCATATGCACAGCTTCTATGTTATTACCGCTCACTTCAAAACGGAGCACCTCGTCGCTGCCGATTTTTCTTTCTTCAATAAGACCGTGACCCGACACCACAATGAAAAATTCCCATTTGGTATTGTGCCAGTGCTGACCCTTCGTAATGCCCGGTTTTGAAATATTAACGCTGAACTGCCCGCAGCCTGCGGTTTTTAAAAGCTCTGTAAAGCTGCCGCGTTCGTCAATATTCATTTTAAGCGGAAAGCTGACCTTTTCCTTCGGCAAATACGAAAGATAGGTTGAATAAAGCTTTTTCGCAAAAGAGCCCTCCGGCATCTCGGGCATTAAAAGCGTTTTCGGCTGATTTTTAAACTGCTCCAATAAATCCGCAATTTCACCGAGGGTCACCCTGTGAGACACGGGAACCGCACAGTACCGCCCGTTTCTGTGTTCGCGGTCTTCCAGTGCGTCCAGCATTTCCGCAACCAAATCATCTATGTATACAAGCTCCAGCTCTGTATTGCGATCGTTCACGGTTATGGGCAGATCGTTCGCCGTATTGTTGCAGAAAGTGGCTACGGCACTGTTATAGTTTGGTCTGCACCATTTGCCGAACAGATTCGGAAAGCGGTAGACAAGCACCTTTGCGCCTGTTTCCTCGGCATATTTGAAAAAAAGCTCCTCCCCCGCTTTTTTGCTTCTGCCGTAGTCGTTGTCATACCGACCTATCAGGGTCGCCTGAACAGAGCTTGACAGCATTACGGGGCATTTATTATTATGCTTTTTAAGGATATTAAGCAAATCCGAGGCAAATCCGAAATTGCCCTCCATAAACTCCGCGTTATCCTTCGGGCGGTTTACGCCTGCAAGATTAAACACAAAGTCCGCCCTTTCGCAAAAGCCGTCAAGCAGGTTCCTTTCGGTATCAATATCATACTCAAAAATTTCTTCTATTTTAATATTCCGCGTTCTGTCCTTATTATCGCGGATATTTTTCAGCGCCGTGCAAAGATTTTTACCGACAAAGCCCTTAGCGCCCGTTACAAGTATGTTCATCCGTTACTCCTTAAAATCGAATTTAAGACCCACTGCTTCAAGTTCTTTTCTGTAAGCTATCACCTTATCCGGCTCCGTTATTTTTGCCGACTCGACATTTCGCTTTATACTTCCGCGGCGGAACGGTATCTGCAAAAAGCGCACTACCCACATTAGCGGCAGCAGCGACGGATGATTTTTAAGGCATTTATATCTTGAAGCCATTGCGCTGCAGGTCGGGAACATTCGGTTTAAAAACAGATTTTTTCTGATAGCGTTCTCGCTGCTTTCCTCTCCCGCCGTTTTGACTGCGGCGGATAAAACATGCGTATCATGCGTGCCGTAAGAGCCGCTGCCGAAAATTGTATTTGTTATGCGGTCGGACATATTATCAGGCTCTTCCCCGCCGAACCAAACCTTAAGTGTATGCTCGGTGTTTTTGTAAAACTCCGCCAGCCGCAGCTTTTCAAGCTCACGCTCAATATAGCCGAAATCAAGACCGGGGTGCTTATCCGAAAAAACATACAAATCCGTCATATGGCGTATGCCTATGCCGCCGTCGCGGTAGTGCTTGGCATAATGGGTAAAAAGATATACATAAGTATCCTCATCCCGCATGTCATACCGACAGCCGTTACCCCGCCGTGCAAAGCGCCAGCCGTCCCCGTAATATTTATAATAATCCTTATTATAGGAGGGTATCAACCGCTTATGCAGCTCGGCATGCAAAATTCCCTTTTTATCCCATACAAGCTCATGATCGCTTTCGAGCACCTCATTAAAGCCGAGTGCAGTCATAATCGGGCGTGTTTTTCCGTACTGCTCATATCTTATAAGTATATCCGCGTCTCCCATTAATCTAAGCTCGGGCTGCGGATAAATAAGCTTAAGGCATACGCCCTTAAGCGGCATATAATCGATTCCGTTTTCATCGAACGCCTTGTATATGCAGTCAAGCGCGTAAAGCTGATTCTGCGAAAATGCGACGCTCTTGAAAGTCGCAAGCTCCAAAATCCGCATTATATCCTCCGGCGGGGTAAGAGATGAATACTTAGCGCCGTAATAGATTACCGGTATTATCTGATGCTTTTTTGCGGTTGTCAGCGCCTCTTCCCAGTCAAAGTCCCCCGGAACCGAAACACTCTCGCCCGTAAGCGCACTTTTTACAAGCTTTAATATGCCGATTTGAAAGTCAGTCATTTTAAATTCTCCGAATTATAAATTTAATTCCGCAAGCTCCCTTTGTATATATGCAAGCGCCGCAATTTTCGCCTTGGTCTCTTCAACATTCAGCATTTTTGTGTTATGCGAATTAAATTCCGACAGCGTGTTGCGTTCCTCATCGCCCTCGCTGAAGTATTTATCGTAGTTAAGACCTCTGTTATCCGCCGGCACGCGGTAGAACTCTCCCATATCCACTGCCTTCGCGCATTCCTCGTTGGTAAGCAGCGTTTCGTACATTTTCTCGCCGTGGCGGATGCCTATGACCTTTATATTTTCAGGATTTCCGCCGAACAGCTCGCAAACCGCTCTTGCCTGTGTTTCAATTGTGCAGGCGGGCGCCTTTTGTATAAGCAGATCGCCGTTTTCGCCGTGTTCAAAGGCGAAAAGCACCAAATCGACCGCCTCCTCAAGCGACATTATAAAGCGGGTCATCAAAGGCTCTGTTACGGTTATCGGCAGACCCTTTTTTATCTGATCGATCCACAACGGGATAACACTGCCGCGCGAGCACATAACATTGCCGTAACGAGTGCAGCAAATTTTAGTCTTGCCCGAGCTTCTCGAACGCGCAACCGCGACCTTTTCCTCAAGCGCCTTTGTGATTCCCATTGCGTTTATGGGGTACGCCGCCTTATCCGTAGATAAGCATATCACACTTTCCACCCCTTCGTCAATAGCGGCGGTCAAAACATTATCCGTTCCGATAACATTTGTGCGCACCGCCTCCATGGGGAAAAACTCGCAGGACGGCACCTGCTTGAGCGCCGCGGCATGAAAAATATAATCTACGCCGTGAACGGCGTTTTTAATCGACTGAATATCCCTTACATCGCCTATGTAAAATTTGATCTTATCCGCCGACTCGGGCATTTTGCTTTGGAATTCGTGACGCATATCGTCCTGCTTTTTCTCATCCCTTGAAAAAATGCGGATCTCGCCTATATCCGTTTCAAGAAAGCGGTTAAGCACGGCGTTGCCGAACGACCCCGTCCCGCCGGTTATCATTAAGGTTTTGTTTTTAAAAAGCGACATATTAATTCCTCTTTCTTATAACATTCAATATCGGCATTAAATTTTTCGGATTAAGCGCATACACCTGCAATATACCGTTTCTTCTTGTCGGCTTATATATTAAAACAAAAATATAATTTATAAACAGCTGCGTGGCAACCGATGCCAAAGCCGCACCGCAAGCGCCGAAAAAAGGTATAAGAACATAGTTTAAAGCAATATTCATTACCGCGCCGACGGCATTTATCATTAACAAATGCCTTTGCTTATTTTCCGCCAATATCCAAATATCCCTTGCGCCTCCGAGATAAGAAAATGTACAGTACCACACTATTATTTGCAAGGCTCTGATTGAAGCGGTATAAGCCGACCCGTACAAAATTGATATGATGAGCGGAGCCAAAACCGTAAAGGCGACCGATTGCAGCAACGACAAATAAATAACCAGCGAATATAAGGAAACAATGCTCTTTTCGTAATGAATTTCATCCGTTTTCTTATAATCGAATATCAGCGGTCTGAATGAATCGATTATTGCGGTAAAAACAAACCCGGTCATCCCCGCGCAGGTGACAGCCGCCGAATAAAAGCCGGTCTCCGAATCATTTATCATCAATTTCAGCATTATTCGGTCTGTTTGAGAAAATACCGTTATCATTAAATTTGATATTATATAATACTTGCCTGTATTCAAAAGCCTTTTTGCGGCTTTAAAGGAGAATGAAAGCTTTTGAGCGCCGATAATATTATATATCACAAGCAGCGAAAACGCAATCAGCATATAATCCAAGGCATAGGAAAGCGCAAACCATCTGATATTCTTCCCGGTTGCCAAAAGAAAAATTTTATATGCCGAAACCACGGCATACGCCGCCAGTGCCACAACTGATGTGTATTTGGCTTTAAGCTTTGCCTGAAACCAATACATTATCATTTCAAGCGCCTGAAAAATAAGCAGCACACTGTAAAGACTGCAGACTATAACCGTTTCCTTTTCTCCGCGGTTCACAAGCGAGGTGAACGCAAATATTCCCAAAATGCAAAACACGCTCGATAGCAGACTCATTGTTATGGCTGTTCCGAGAGTTTCGCCTTCCCTTTCGGGCAAATCAACAATTTCTCTTACAAGAATACTGTTAACGCCCAAATACATTATCGGAGAAACAAAGGTAACAATTGACGCTGCATAATTTATAAGCCCGAAATTAGACGGACCTAAAAATCTTGCCGTAAGCATGGAAATAACCAAGCCGAGCAATGATTTTACAATCTGTATCCCGATTATCCATGAAGCGTTTTTAACAACTTTACTTTTATTCATAAAACAGCACCCAAAAAAGAACAAATCATCCCACTGTTATTGTCAATTTGCAGTTTCGATTTTTTTTACCGAATCCTCATATGAACCATTCGCCAAAAAAACAAATCCCAAAATCATTATGTAAATTCCCTGACCACCTGCAAACAAAGCGCCTTCCCCAAAACCCATAAAAAGTGCTGCAAAAAAAGCAATCAAAGCATATGTTTGTTTTTTAGAGACAATTCTTTTGTTTATATCCAAACAAATCGATGACATCATAATTATTACTAACAGCAGTACCATGAAACCATAAGAGGCAAGAATTACCAAATGAGAATTATGCGAATTACCGGCAGATTCAGGATATACGCCCATAATCCAATGACCGTTAAGCTTGTCTATAATATCATTCCATATCTCTACTCTTGAATCTAACGGCTTTCCTTTTGAAACCATAAAAGAAAGCCACCCTTTTTCCTTTATCCAATCAAGGAGGTAAAGATACATCGGCACAAAGCAAATTGGAACTATATTAACAACTACCAAAATCCATTTTGGTAATTTAGGTGATGGCTTAAACATTGCCCAAACAAGCATCAATATAAAAAGCGCCAATGTAATGATGCAATTTCTGGCAGCAGTTAAATTAATTAAATAAACATTGTATGCTATTAAAAAGGCGGAAGCCAATTTCCATATAAAATGTTTTAATAATAAAACTCCCAAAAACGAATATAATACCGATTGCAGAATCCACATTCCGGCAAGGTTAGGGTTTGTGAAATTTAATGATAAATCCGTAAAATAATTTTCTTGCGAAAAAAAATTATACGCAATCGGATATAAAGCGGCAATTATAATATTGAATTTCAAAATGAAATTTACCGTTTTATTATTTACAATCACATTAGAGCTTACATATAGTAATAATATCGTCGCCGCAAAAACAAAATACTCTTTTAAATATTCAAATGTTATTTGAGCCTCAAGCAAAACCGAAGAAAAGAGAACACAAAACGCCGATAAAGCGATGATTAAAACAGATAAATTGAAATTCTTTTTCTCCTCTGCTCTGTAGCTTATAAAAACGGTTTCGACAAATAATACTATAAAGGAAACGGAAAAAAATATACTTGATACTTCACTTTTCATCAAAAGCGTAGATAGAATTATTATCGCGCAAATGATATATTCACAAAAAATAAATTTATTTATTTTTTCATTTTTGAATGCCTTCAACTTTCACATTCCCCTTAATAAGTTTTTATAAATCATATCATACTTTTTAAACATTTCGTTTTTGTCAAATACATTTCGCGAGCAAGCAGATATTTTGCCGGCATCAAAGCCGCCTAAAAAGTTTAAGCACTCTTTATAAAGCTTCCCGACATTTCCGAAATCACAAAATGCACTATACTCCGCAAGAGATATAGTTTCAGGCCCGCCGGCTTTAAATCCTGCGACCGGCGTTCCGCAGCAAAGGCTTTCGGCGCATATCATAGAAAAGGTTTCCCTTCTGCTTGTCATAACCGTTACATCTGCAGCGCTGTAGAGCTTCGCAAGTTTGTTTTGGTCATCCACCTTTCCCAATAGCATAATATTATCGGGTACCTTTAAATTTTCGGGATGACTGCCGGCCACAATTATTTTCACATTTTCGCCCTTTAACATTTCCGCAAGCTTAATTATGTAGAAGCCGCCCTTTATATGTGCAGGATCGTCACTGAAAAATGGGGTTGCATGAAAAATTATTTTTTCATCGGTTATACCGAGTTCCGACTTTACTGCGCTGACTTCACGCGGATAAAACACGCCTGTATCAAGCCCGTTCATAACCACAGTATGCTGTTTGCCGGCTAAAATCGGAGATTGCTTTGCCCTTTCCATAAGCCACGGAGAAACAGAAGCCACAACCAGATTTTCTTTTTTAAATCCATCAAACGCTTTTTGCATTTTTTTAAAGGAACGCGCGGTTCCGTCAAAAAACAGGGATTTTGTTTCCGCTTTGAATTTCGGGCATTTGCCGCAGCCGGTTTTCCAGCCCTCGCAATCAAACGAATGACCGCAATTTGCCGTAAACATAAATTCGGCGTGCAGGGTTAAAACCGTCTTTATATTGTTTTTTTTAAGCCAATTTACAATCCGATATATATTAACAAAATAACCGTTTATGCACTGCAAATGTACAATGTCAGGCTTTTCCTTTTTAATTATGCTTATCAGTCTGTTCGTGGAAAAAAAGCAGCCGCCGTACACAATACCGGTAAATCTTGAAAGCAAATTATTAAGCTTTGAGTACAATTCTCCGCAGGTTTTATATACATTCGGTTCATTAACCTTTTTACCCCTGCCGTAGCATACAATGGATTCTATCCCGCTTTTAACAAAGCGTTCGTGCAGATCCGCAGTTATTTTACCGGTACTGCCCGTATTGTATACACAGTTGATCTGCAATACTTTCATAATCTGTTCTCCGTGGATTTTATAGTGTTAAAAACAGTCTCAAAGCTGCTGTTAGGTCTGTGGTTTTTATTTGCAAGTATTAAAGCATTTTTCAAAATATAATTTCTTGTTTCCTCGTTGTTCAATAAATCCTTAATACCGTTTGCAAGTTCATCGCTTTCGGTTATACAATAAGCGGCATTATTATCCGAAAGATATTTTATTGACGACACATCTGCGGGCCCGTAAGCCAATATACATGTACCGCTCATAAGAAAATCTGCTATTTTGGTGGACACGGAATACCTGACTGTGTTTTTAATGTCCTCGTCAAACGATTCTGTATGTATAACAGCAAGACTTTCAGCCATAACATGTTTTACTTCATCGGCTGAAATGCTCCCATGAAATATAATACCGTTTTCCGGAGTCATAAACTTTAATATTTCATCCCGTTTTTCCGATGAATATACATCTATGTGTTCTATATCCTCGCCCGATTTTTTCAAAGCACGCCCTATGCTTACAAGCTGTAAATGCCTGTTGTATCCCAAATTGCCTATATATGAGATTTTGCGTTTCTTCTCCCCTTCAAGCCTTCCGTCGAACGAGGCGGCGGTATGTAAGGTCACGCATTTTTTATTAAACAGCTTTTCGTAATCACGGGACATGCCATCACATATACAGAAAATTGCCGACGAATAACGCATAGCCCTGTTGACCGACTTAATAAAGTGCCTATGCTGAAAATCGCCTAAAAGCCTACTGCTGTTTTTATTATTCAAATAATAATCGTCCATGCAGGAAATATACAACGGTATATTCCGGGATTCGGCAGTTTTAAGGGCTATATCGTACATAAAAGCGTAATCCCCGGAAGCAAAAAAAACACAGTCGGGATTAAAATCATCAACCCATTTCTTAAACGATTTGTTGTTCCAATGCCCGAGCCGCCACAACAAATTCCGCATTATGTAAATAAGCGGCGTTCGCTTTCTTCCTTTCTGATAAATTCGCGCCTCTGCACCGCTATCTGTCCGTGAGGTTTTTCTGTTTTTATCAATATCGCTTTCATTTAAAGCTTTTCCGGCTTTAAATCCGAATACCGATTTAATCATTTCCTTATCGGTCACTCTGTAATAATTAATGCAGATATCGGAGGTTGGCACTTCGGAATGAATATAGAATTGCGCAAGATTTTCTTTTCCGAAATCCTTAAAGTACGATATTAAAGTTTTACCCATATTCCCCGTCATTGAAAAAACATTATGACTAATCACTAAAATTCGCAAGATACTGCTCCTTTTATACAAATCATTTTATTCTTAATCGTCCAAATCATTTAAATAAGATTTTCTTAAATCACATTCCAAAAAATCGTGATGTGTTATCTGTTTCTCTTTTGGCGGGAGCTTTCTCCAATCACCGTAAAGACTTGTTAAATATCTATCATAATCTTCCGCTCCGTAAACTCGGATATCTTCAAAATTATATAGCGTCGGATTTCCGAATATATTTTTTTCCATAATTTCTTTTCTGCCCCATGCGCCGTACAAATTACCTACGATTGAATAATCGTCATAGTCTCTTTGCTTGCACATATTATCGACTGAAAGAATTAACTTTTTATTATCTATAATAAAATTCGGTATCAACCTGGCAAAATAAACGGAAGCATTTTTATACCATTTTCTTCCCTTGCGAATTCCACAGCTTCTTGCGAGCGATAAATTACGCTTTGAAAATATCGGCGAAATATAAGAATTTATTTCTTCCGATGAATTTGCCACTCCGTCAATGGGAAATACATCAATATATATTCCTCTTTTTATTTTGTAACGGTTATTTTCAACCAATGTGCTTTTTGTATCGTATATTTTTGCATATCCATAAAAAAAATCTTTGTTCGGAGTGTCAATTCCTTCCGTTACAAAATCGCCGAATTGAGCCCCCTTTGTCAATGTTAAAAATTCCTCATAATCCTTTCTCGGCAATCCTACATCAATATCATCATCCCACGGAATAAACCCACCGTGTCTCACAGCCCCTAACATGGTACCGCCGAGCATATAATATTTAAGATGATGCAATACACAAAAGTCGTTAAACCACTCAAGAATTTTAACCAATCTGATTTGCATTTCAGTCATATAAAAAGCCTTTCGTACTCCGTTTTAATTTTGTTTGCATTCGGTAATTTACAGGGTGATTTTGTCCATAGCTCATCTTGAGCTTATAAATAAAATATGTATAACGCTCTATTTCCCAATTTTGTTTTTCCTCAATAATGTTTTATAAGAAAAGTTTTTTATCGGCGCAGGCATATAAACAAATATACGCACTGCTAAAATGTTACGCAAATATTCTGCCTTGTTTATCATTTTATTTTCAAGCATATAACAACTCAATTTTTCCCAGCCAGATATATAATCTCTGCTGCCGCGTCGTCTAACCATTCCGTTTCCTATTCTGACATGGACTAAAACATCATTAAGATTTGCAATTTTATACCCGTTGTTTATAACCCTCAACCATAAATAATAATCCTCTAAATAGAGGATATGCTTATACGACCCTGCCGCTTCAATAACATTTTTTTTAAAAACAGCGGTTACATGGTTCACCGGATTGCGAAATTTTGCAAACTCGTAAATTTTTTTACTTTCAGTCGGCAGGAATTTAATATGCAAGGGGTTTGAAACATCCGAATCGAATTCATCGATAGCCGCTCCCAAAACATCAATATCTTTATTGCTTTCCAAAAAATTAAGTTGTTTTTCAAAGCGTTCCGAATCACTTATATCATCACTGTCGGCACGAGCAACAATTTCGTAACTGCATTTTTCCAAACCATAGTTCAATGCAGTTCCAAGTCCCTTATTTTCGGCAAGTCGATATACCTTAAAAATATTCGGGAATAGTTCCGTATATTTATTAATTACTTCTTCCAGTTCAGTTGTCAATTTGCCGTCACAAACAAGTATGAATTCATCCGGCTTCAGCGTTTGATCAATTAAATTACTTTTAAGTGCCAAATCAAAATATACCGGATTTTCCTTAAAATAAACCGACATCAGCACAGAAAATTTCATTCTTCGACAGCCATCCTCTTTATCATTTTTCATTGCTCCTGCAATAAAGCACATAGGTATTGCCGAAAAACAATACCCATGTGAAAACAATATATTCCCCGAATATAACTGTTCGTTGCGAAAACAATTCATTTAAAATTATATCACGGCAGCATATAAATGTCAAATATCCAATTAACCGTTAACAAGCGCATAAAGCTCCGAAATAACCTTATTTATATCTTTATTATATTCTGCATTCACCGTAACGCCGGCGGTATCCTGCACCGCGTCCTCGGCCTCCAGCGCAAATCGGATCTGATACCCTCTTTCGGGGTCGGAAATGCTCCCGCCCACCTGGCCGCTGGTCTGCCCCTGCATAAGCTGCAGAGATTCCACGGTACCCGTCTGCGGCGCACAGAAGACGCCCTCCTGCTCGTCCAATTTTTTCAGCGTCTCCACGCTACTTTCCATTTCCCGGATCTGTTCCGCCAGAACCGTGGCACTGGCCGCATTGGCGGCGGCTGTTTCACTGG
>OLSB01002900.1_pt1 | contig 13291 bp, 13 predicted proteins | sample 1672071 | NCBI WGS metagenome assembly OLSB01 (sample SAMEA3136642, study PRJEB25190) | human gut metagenome | biome: human gut; feature: human-associated habitat; material: faeces | place: Austria | collected 2013 | reverse complement strand
TTTTTCTACGGATGAAATAATGTATTTCACCACCATCGGCAAAAAGCTTGCCTTAAAAACCTCCGACTGCCAGACCGTGGAGTTTTACGGCACGCTCAAAGATATAGAATCCAAGTATTCCGAATACTTTTTAAGATGCCACAGCGGTTTTCTTGTCAACAAAAAATACATACGCCGCTTTTCGAAAAGCTCAATAAAGCTGAAAAACAGCGCCGAAGAGCTGCCCGTTTCGAAGAAATATGTTAAAAACGTCACAAATTTTGCACATTTGTCTTAATTTTATTTCCGTTTATCGGATATAAAGTCAATTTATCCTAAAAAAACATTTATTTGTCAGAAAATCTTGAAAACATCATGGTGAATTATTATAATACTAATAGGCACACAGATGTAGCGACAGGCTTTTTTGACCTGTCCTCAAACAAATTATAAAAGGAGAATATGTTTTATGGAGAGAAAAACAAAGAAAACATTGGCGGTTATTGCCGCTGCCGTAATGTGTACGGCATCCGTAAGCGTTTCCGCCGCAGAGTGGAGACTTTCCGGATATGAAACATCAAACGAAGGTCTCGGACCTTTCTATCAGCAGTCGGCTCTTATTTATCAGGAGTTTGACGGCAACGGTTTTGCAACAGGCAGAACGGTTTCCGGCTGGGAAGCTCAGGAAGAGGGTCTTAAAGGCTACGGCAAAGTAGAATTTAAAAACCCCTGGGTTGACATCACATACCCCAACAAAGAGTATGCTCAGATGTATGTTGACAACGACTATTCCGGCAGAGTGTTCTTCACCGGCAGACAGGGCAAAGACGTTGTAGAGTACAGAGACAGCCTCTTTATGTGGGAGCTTTCCGCACCGCACAAGGCTTACACAAGAACACAGGCAAGATTTGCAAGCGGCTGGTACACAGACGAGAGCTATCCCGTAAATTACTCGGGCACAAACGCTCTTGTTAAAGCTACAAGACCTTACTACGGCTTCGGCGATTACAAGGTAACGGGCAAGAACAGCGTTTCGCTCGTTCCCGCAGCTTTGAAATCATACCGCGACGCACAGTATGCTTCCGTTTCCGGCGGCCTCACAATTGACGACATTAACCCGCACTACAATGTTGTCGCATACGACGTTACCGGTCTGGACATAAAGATTCCGAGACTTTTCGATCTCAGACTTGAAGGTCCTACATACAATTTTGACGGCACAGTTGCAAAACCCTTCGGTCTCGTGAAGGTTGCTTCCGATTCCGCTGACTGGGAATTGCCCAACTACGCTGTTGCAAACCTTCTCACAACAATGAACGACACACTTTCCGGCGCGCTCAACTATGCTGACATCACATGGACAGCAGGCGGCTTCGAAGTTGCTCCTCCGCACAGAACATACCAGTTTATGACTGTTGACGGCATTGTTATGGACGGTTCCGCTATCCCGGGAACATACCCGACTCTCTACAAGCCCTACATCTACAGATACGTTGGCAATGCTAACCCTGAGATCACATGGACTCCCGAGAGAGTAAACCAGGATGGTCAGGTTATCCTCAGAAGATTTGTAAACGGCACAAAAGATACAAACGATATCACAGGTCTTAAGGACAGCGGTATCTACAGCAATCCTCAGTACGTTGAGGTTGTAGATTCCAAAACAGCTTCCAAGTACCTCACAGCCGTATACAGATTCATTTACAACGGCAAGGAATACTGCCTCGATTCACAGGGCAACAGATTTGTTGTTGACTGGAGCATCGACTGCGCAACAAAAGTATTCGACGGTTCGACATACCTTTCACCCTACATTGCTAAATAACTTAATTTAAATACATGTGTGCTGTATGCCAAAAAAGGGCTGCCGCGGTGATTTTGTTCACAGCGGCGGCCCCGCTTTTTTATTGTCGCTTCGCTGCTCTACTACCTTTCGCGGTTATTAACGTTCATTCTGCAATCACTCGGAAACTTTCCGTAATGATTTAATCCTTTTACCGCAAATTAACTTTTCATTTTCAAATTAACTTTTCATTTTCAAAATCTCATTTACAAAACGGCATTTTTATGATATACTATATAGGAAAAAACTAAACTGCAAAGTAGACTTCACATGAAAAAACATTTAAGCGCCCTTTTGGCTTTATGCATTGCCGTTTTGCTGCTGCCCTCAGCGGCGTTTGCCGCGGACGACGACACAATAAACGGTATAATGTATGACAAAGAGCATGTCACGGTATCGGACATATCATATTCAAACAATCAATCCTGGGACTTTAATAAGGCAGGCTCATAGGACCGCCCCGAATGGCTCGGCATAGGCGACTGCATCGTCTCCCCGTGGGACGGCGGCAATTCAAAAGACAGCTTTGAGATAGCTATAAAAAATTTAAGCGTAAACGCTCTTGACAACGCGGGCCTTTTCGGATACACATTAAACGCCTCCATTAAGAATGTTCTTTTAACCAACGCCGACATACACGGCAGAAACAATGTCGGCGCAATTGCGGGAGCTTCGTATTCGATTTCATCGACCCACACCGTTTTGTCACGCAGCATAGTTGCCGACTCTAAAATCAGCGGCACAAACAACGTGGGCGGCATTGTCGGCACGCTCGGCAATTGCGTTCTTTCGGAATGCAGCGTCTCCTCAACCGGGTTATCCGTTTCGGGGTCCGGCTACACATATATCGGCGGAATCGCTGCCATAAACAACGGCAGCGTAATAAACTCGCTTGCCGTGAATAACATAATGACCGGCAGCGACGACGGCTCAAATTATACGGGAGGTATCACGGCGTTTAACAAAGGCTATACAGCGCTCTCCGCGGCGTACTCCTGCAAATACAACAAAGCCACATACAGCGGCGGAATTGTCTGCGTCGGCAAAACCCCGTTATCCTCTTATTACTTCACGCAGCATAAGATTAATTCCATGGCGGACGGCACACCTGCTTCCTCCGAACAATTTGCTTCGGGCGAAATATGCTACGCTTTAAATTCCGGCGTAACGTACGGCACGCAGGTATGGTACCAGGTTCTTACAGCATCCGAAGAAGTGCCGCTGCCGATTTTTTACGAAAAAGGAACTGTGTACAAAAACAAAGACGGCTACTCAAACACGCCCGAGCTTGTGCTGACGCTTTCGGGCAATGAACTTAATGTCCGCAACCCCATAGCGGCGGACGCGGAAACAAAATCGGCTTTGCTTCATTTTGCGGCATACAAAGACGGCAAGCTTATCTCCTTCCGCCGCATGACAGTTAAAAGGGACTGCACGGTTAATATTTCGGAGCTGGGGCTCGACATAGAAAATGCCGACTCGGTTAAAATCTTTGCCTGGGGCGGCGCCGCATCTCCTGCCGAAAAACCTCTTATTTATAAATAATATGTAAGTAATTATTTTAAAAAACCTTTCGTATATTATATTATACGGAAGGTTTTTTTATTGGCCGCTCACACTTGTTCGCTTTCAAACGCAAAGCAAGCATTGCGTTTTAAATTGCATTCGGCGCTTCGCACAAACAAAATATTTGCGCACATGCGATGTTTTTACACACCATAATTTTTTCACGCCCGATGTTTCCGCACATCAAACAAACAAGGAGGTAAACATGAAAAACAAATCAAAAAAAAGGCTGCGCGTTTTTACGGCGCAGCTAATAGTCTCCCTGCTTTTGCTGGGAGCTTTATCGCTTATGAAAATATATATCCCGTCCGGCGCGGCTCAGCTTGCCGATGCCGTAAAATACAACGCAAACCCGGAGTATATTTCCGAAAACATAAAAAACTTTATTTTAAAATATACTCCGCAGAGGTAGCTCTTCATTTTTTGTCGCTCAAAAGACGGCTGAGTTCGGACATAAACGTGTTTATATCCTTAAACTGCCTGTAAACCGAGGCAAAGCGGACATATGCCACCTCATCAAGACTTTTGAGCTTGTCCATAACAAGCTCGCCTATCTGCTCCGTTGTGACTTCCCTCTCCATTGTGTTTGCAATTATATTTTCGATTTCATCCACAACAACCTCCAGGTTGCCTATGGAAACGGGGCGCTTTTCGCACGCGCGCAAAAGGCCGCGCATGAGCTTATCCCTCGAAAACGCTTCGCGCGTGGAATCCTTTTTAACAACCATAATCGGCACGCGTTCAACCTTTTCATATGTTGTAAAACGCTTTTCGCACTTTACACATTCTCTGCGCCTGCGTATCGAATCGCCCTCCTCAATTGGGCGCGAATCTATAACGCGGCTTTCTTCGCATCCGCAGAACGGACATTTCATAAGGACTACTTCCTTTCCTCATACTGAGCAATTTTATCGATTCTGCCCTGGTGACGGCCGCCCATATATTCCGAATAAAGCCATGCGTCAAGCGACTCGAGCGCAAGCACCGGGCCCGTTATTCTGCCGCCGAAGCAGATGATGTTAGAATTGTTGTGTTCCTTTGTGAGACCTGCCGAGGTGGGCTCCGTAACCACCGCCGCGCGGATGCCGCGCACCTTGTTTGCCGCGATGCACATGCCTATTCCCGTTCCGCAGCAGAGTATGCCCCTCTCGCACTCTCCGCTTGCAACGGATTCAGCAACGGGGAACGCAATGTCGGGGTAATCTGCCTTTTCGCCCTCGCCGCAGCCGAAGTCCTTCACCTTAAATCCTCTTTCTTTTAAATGGCGTATGATCTCAAGCTTAAGCTCATACGCACCGTGGTCACAGCCTATTGCTATCATATTTATCATCCTTTCTGTATGTCGCTCGCAGGGCGAGCTCTTCGAAGGACTACAAGTATGTCCTTCGAGTTCACCATTCGGCGCTTTGCTTACGAAATGCGTTGCATTTCTACCCTCATATAGGAATAAAAAGCCACGTACACGCCGCGGCTTTTTATGATTTAAAGCCGCTTTCAATAATGTACCGGTGTGGTCGCCCGTTTTGTTTCCGCACACCAAACGGACAATTCGTGAATTGTTCCTACAAAATAAAACCCAAATGCGCGGACAACAATTTTTCCGCATCCAATAATGTCCCGACGCCGGCTCATTTCATCTTTTCTTCTCTCACTCTTTCCGCCTGCGGTTTTCTTATATAAACGGGCAGCAATTTTTCGGGCGGCACCGTTTCTTTGCCGATTGCCGCAAATGCCACACCCGCCGCGCGCTGATACATAAGCTGCGGCGGCGCAAACTCCGCACGCTCTCCGAGAGTTTTTATTATTTCATCGCGGTACACCGCGGCTCCGTCTCCCGCAAAAATGGCGCCTTCGGGAAGCTCTGAAAGAAGCTCCGCCAGCGGCAATGCGCGCATTGCCCGAAGTTCTTTTAAACTGCCGTTTTCCCATCTGTACAATGCGTTATAAACCTCGCTGCGGCGCGCGTCCATAATGGGGCAGATTATCTTTTTCGAATTGCAAAGTCCCATGCACATCGCCTCAAGGCTTGAAACGCCGCATGTCTCTTTCCCGGCGCCTGCCGCAAGTCCCTTGACGGTTCCGACGCCTATGCGCAGTCCCGTGAAAGATCCCGGCCCCGTTGACACGGCGAAAACGTCTATATCCGAAATGTCCGCCTTGGCGGAGGTGATAACACTGTCTATAAGCGGCATCAGCGTTTCCGAATGTGTAAGACCCACATTCAAATAACTTTCGGAAAGCAGCTTATTGTCTTTCACAAGCGCCGCACCCGCGGAAACGGCACTGCTTTCAACTCCGAGTATAATCAAAATTCCGTCACCTCAATATATCTTTCGTTCTCATTCTCTGTTTTTGTAAATTTTACCAAAGTGGCATTGCCGCGGAACAGATCCGCAAAACCGTCAAACCATTCAACCACCGTGATAACCCCGTCCGCAAGAGGGTCAAAGCCAATCTCGAAAAGTTCTTCCTCATCGCTTAAGCGGTACAAATCAAAGTGATGTACGGGAATTTTTCCTTCGTAAATATTCATGATAGTAAAAGTCGGGCTCGAAACCCTTCCGTCATATCCGCAGCCGCGCGCAATTCCGCGCGTGAATGCGGTTTTCCCCGCACCCAGCTCGCCCGAAAGGCAAAATGTGTGCGGCACACCGTATTTAAGTGCTATGGACGCGGCAAACTTTTCCGTGTCCTCAGTGCTTTTTGAATGAAACATAATAATACCTTTCTTCCTCACGCTTGTTCGCTCTCAAACGCAAAGCAAGCATTGCGTTTGGTTGCGTTCGGCGCTTCGCTTACGAAATGCGTTGCATTTCTACCCTCACAGAGGTATAAAAAGCCACGTACACGCCGCGGCTTTTTATGATTTTAAGCCTTTTTGCGTCCAATATTGTACCGTAGGGGATGTACGCGTTTCTCCCGCCTTGTGCTCCGCTCTCCATAAATACCGTGAAAAGTTGGTAGTGCCGCGAATGCGTATATGTGTGCATTTATAAACACCAAGCATTCGCAAACGTGACTTTTCGCGGAAAAGGAGGGACAGCGGAGCGCAGCTTGTCCCGACGCCGTAGGGGCGACCCTATGTGGTCGCCCGTTTTGTTTCCTCAACACCATGCGGCAGCAAACTCTCATCCCCAGAATTTCTGATCCAGATTTCTGTACTGAACCGCCTCGGCAACATGCATCATGCCGATTTTTTCAGACCCCGCAAGATCTGCAATCGTCCTCGAAACCTTAAGGATTCTGCTGTGCGCACGCGCGCTCAAATGCATCACTTCAAACGCGCCTTTCAAAACCTTTTCGGCTTCCCTGTCAAGCTCGCAGTATTTTGAAATATTCTCGCCCGAAAGACCTGCATTTGTGTAAAAACCGCAGCCCTTGTATCTTTCCGCCTGGATTTCGCGCGCCTTCACAACTCTCTTTTTAATCTGTGCCGAGGTTTCCGCCGGCGGCAGCTTTATGTCTTTATATGAAAGGCTTGAAGCCTCTGTTTGTATATCAATTCTGTCAAGCAGAGGACCGCTGATTTTTGAAAGATAGCTCTGAACGGACGCCTCCGAGCAGCGGCATTTTCTGTTCCTGTCGCCGTAATAGCCGCATTTACACGGGTTCATCGCCGCGACAAGCATTGTGCGGCATGGATATGTAACGCTTGCGGCAACGCGCGTTATGCGCACCTCTCCGTCTTCAATAGGCTGGCGCATAACCTCCGTGGCATCGCGCCGAAACTCCGGAAACTCGTCCAGAAACAAAACTCCGTTGTGCGCCAGGGAAAGCTCCCCGGGGCGCGGCACCGAGCCGCCGCCGACAAGACCCACGGTTGAAATGCTGTGGTGCGGCGCGCGGAACGGACGTCTTGTTATAAGCGAAAGTCCGTTTTTCAAAAGTCCGGCAACGCTGTATATTTTTGTGGTTTCAAGCGCTTCCTCGGGCGTGAGGTCGGGCAATATTGAAGGAATACGCTGTGCAAGCATCGTTTTCCCCGAGCCGGGAGAGCCGACAATAAGGCAATTGTGACCGCCCGACGCCGCAACCTCTATCGCGCGCTTGACGATAGTCTGTCCGCGAACCTCCGAAAAGTCGTACGGATAGACAGAATTTCTTTTGAAAAGTTCATTAAAGTTTACAAAGGTTTCCTGCATTGGGGTTTCGCCCGTGAGAAGTTCCGCCGCCTGGCGCAGCGTTTTCACGCCGAAAATTGCCGTTTTTCTCACAAGCGCCGCTTCCTTCGCGTTGTCATAAGGCACCACGAAGCGGCACAGTCCGGCTTTCGCCGTGTCCATCACCGCCGGCAGAACGCCCGGCACGGGCCGAACCTCGCCCGAGAGCGAAAGCTCACCCAAAACAACCGTGGGTTCTATGCCGGTTTTAATCTGCTCTGTCGCCTTCAAAATCGCAATTGCTATGGGCAAGTCGAAAAGAGATCCCTCTTTTTTTATGCCCGACGGCGCAAGGTTTATCGTGTACCGGCGCGACGGAAACTCATATCCGCAGTTTTTTATGGCGGCGCGCACTCTCTCGCGCGCTTCTTTCACCGCGGCGTCCGGCAGACCCACAATTTCAAATGCGGGCAGCCCCTGAGAAACATCCGCCTCAACGGTAACAATATGCCCGTCAAGACCCGTCAGACAGCAGGTTTTAACCTCTGCAATCATTTTGTTATCTCCTTTTGGTTATATTCTTCGCCGCCCAGCGTTTTCCAATGGAATGTACCGTCAAATATCATATAGCTGTGGGGCGAATCCTGTTTCGGAATCGAAACGGAACCCGGATTTATATATGTGTAATTATCGTATTCTCTGCACTCCGGCACATGCGTGTGACCGCACAGCAGAATTTCTCCGTGCAGCTTTGAGAGAAAATCGTCGCTCAAGTTGTGCCCGTGAGCCGCATAAATCGTAACGCCGTCCGCAAGCAGAACCGCGCGCGGCGCAAGAATGTCAAACGGCAGCACCATGGCGTCAACCTCTGTGTCGCAGTTGCCGCGAACGCATATTATTTTGTCCGCCGCCGGCTGAAGAAGCGATATAACCTCCTTTGGGTCGTACAAATCAGGCAATGCGTTTCTCGGTCCGTGATAAAGTATATCTCCGAGAAGCAAAAGCCTGTCGGGATTTTCTCTTTTGTATGCCTCCATAAGTTTTGATACGTATTTTGCAGAACCGTGAAGGTCCGACGCTATCATAATTTTCATGTTATTCTCCTTCCTTTGAGCTTCGCTGCCGCTCACACTTGTTCGCTTTCAAAGCGCCGTAGGGGCGACCCTGTGTGGTCGCCCGTTTTGTTTGCGCACACCGCACATTTCTTACCTATCTCTTAAACCCTTCTCCCAAAACCTCTTTGGCGTCATTTATAATAACAAATGCATCGGGATCAAACTCGCGCACGGTTTTGACAAGCTGCGGAAGTTCCTTGGGGCGCACCACGCAAAGCAGCATAAGTCCGTCATCTCCCGAATACATGCCGCGGCAATGTATTCCCGAAACGCCGCGTTCGAACCTTTCCATAACGCAGCGCGCTATTTCATCATTTTTCTTCGAGAAAATATGCACGGTTTTCGCATCGTCTCCCCACGTAACAAGAATGTCCGTGATTTTCGCCGAAACGTACATGGAAAGGAGCGAATAAAATGTTATGTCAAAATCGCCGAAAACTATGCCCGAAAGCGCTATGGTTGCGCAGTCTATTATAAGAATCAGACGCGCTATGGAAATATGAGGGAAAAACTTTTTTAAAATAAGACCGGCAAAGTCGCTGCCGCCCGTGGACGAACCCACGCGCACCACAAGCCCGAGTCCCACGCCGCAAAGCACGCCGCCCGAAAGCGCAGCAACCAAAACATTGCCCGTATACGGCGGAAAATAGCTTACAACTTCAAGAAAAACTGTGAAAAGCAGCGTTCCCGAAACAGTTTTTGCAATCGCATATTTGCCCAAATGTCTGTAACCCAGCACAAAAAGCACCGCGTTTAACACAAGGTTTGTAATTGACAGTTTAATGCCGAAAAGGTGAAGCAGCACCGTTGCAACAGTTGTTACGCCACCCGTGGAAATTTTACCCGGCGCCAAAAACATCGCCGCGCTCAGCGCCATGAGAAAGGTTCCGGCTGCGATAAAAGCCTGTTCAAAAAGTATTGTCTTCACCTTTTTTTGCATATTCAATCTCCTTATTCAATTGCTGTATTGACGGATGTTGAAACGATTTCAACCCAGGTCTGACCGGGGTTTAATTTAATTTCGTTTCCGCTTCCGTCTTTCCATACGGTTTTTGCGGTTCTGCTTTCCTTGCTCCATTTAACCGGCACGCATTTGCCTGCCGTGAGGAAATAACCTTCGCCGCTTCCCACATCGGAAATATTTATTCTTGCACTTCCGTCGCCCAAAGGCGCTTCATGCATTTTCATCACGATAATATTCTCCGCCGCAATCTTTGCGCCCTCCTGCAAAGCGTAGGGAGAGCCGTTTACGATGCGCGAATATGTTCCGCTCTCCGCGTCATATTCAAATTTCACCGAATAGAACGATGCAAACGGTATGTAAACCGAGCTTGCCGCGTCACCCTCGGGGGTGTAGCGCTTGTCTGCGAAATTAAGCGGCGCTTTTTCGCGGTCTGTTCTGTAGCTTTTGGCGCTTATCTGCTCGTTTATAAGCTTCATGGAAGTAAACGCGCTGTGATAGTCGTTTTTATGTTTTCTTTCGCGCCAGAATGCGCCGGCGTCATAAATTCCGTTTATGTTGTTTATGCCGAGTGCCGGAATATCCTCCATCGCCCTGGGGCTCCAGCCGAAATGCGTGTAAATTGCGTCATGCTCCGAGGCATAGTCGAGAAAATAGTGTCTCGATGAGCGCACGGGACCGATTTTTTCGGTTTCCGTCTCGTTGAAAAGAGCCATAAGACGTGTTGCGCTGCCCTCAACGGTTATCTCATAAATAAGATATGCCTCCGAAAGTCCGGCATGAGGCCATGCGTCTTTATTGTCGTTATCTATCATAACGGCAACGGGTCTTTTTGTTGCTTTCTCGTATTTTACCGCAAAATCGTCCTTCTGCGGTTCCGGCGCAGCGGTCTCCGTCGGTGCCGGAATGCTCTCCGTCTCGGCTTTTTTCTTTCCGCACGCAGAAAAAGCGCCCGCCATCATAATAACCGCCAGAAATAAACTCAGTTTCTTTTTCATAAGAATCTCCAATCCGATATCAAATTTTCGCTCACGCTTGTTCGCTCTCCATAGCCACCGTGAAAAGTTGGTAGTGCCGCGAATGCGTATATGTGTGCATTTATAAACACCAAGCATTCGCAAACGTGACTTTTCGCGGAAAAGGAGGGACAGCGGAGCGTGTGACTGATTTTGTATTCAAAATCGGAACGAAGCGCAGCTTGTTCCGACGCCGTAGGGCGGCGGTACGCGTTTCGCCCGTCTTATTTTTGCAACACCAAACAAAATATTTGCGCGCAAATAACATTTACATATAAAAAGGCAAGAATAATCCTGCCTTTTTACTTTAAAATCACTCTTCGGATTCTTCGGGCTCCGCCGAAGTTTTCAGATAATCTTCGTATGCCGAAATTACGGAGCGCTCGAGCGCTTCACGCATCTTCGAATTCACCGGGTGTGCAATATCCTTGTACTCACCCGAACGAACTCTCTTGTTCGGCATGGAGATAAACATTCTTCCCTCGTTTTCAATAAGCTTGATATCATGAATTACAAAAGCCCCGTCAAACGTTACCGATACCACAGCTTTGAGTTTTCCCTCAGAATTTACTTTTCTGACGCGAATATCCGTGATTTCCATTTGTATAACGCCTCCAGTATAAGAAATATAAGATCTGTGTTTCCGCTTCTATTTTATCAGACTTTTTAAAAAATTTCAAGAAAAATTTTAATAAACTATAGGATTTTTTTAAAAAATGGTGTATAATATAAATAAATACAAAAAAATCGGTGCAATTTAACTGAGAGGATGACATTTTTTGAATACATTTGATTTAAACACACTCCCCTGCGGCGGACGCGTGCATTTTATAGGCATAGGCGGCATCAGCATGAGCGGACTTGCGGAAATTCTGCTCGGCAGGGGGTATAAAATAAGCGGCTCAGACATGAAAGAATCCCCGATAACGCAAAAGCTGCGCACGCTCGGCGCGGAAATTTATATAGGGCAAAAAGCAGAGAATATTCACCCCTGCGACCTTATCGTATACACCGCAGCAATAAAAGAAGACAATGAGGAATATATTGCCGCCGTGCGCTCGGGCATAAAGCTTATTGACCGCGCCGCGCTTTTGGGCGCGGTGATGCGTGCATATAAACATGCCGTGGCAATTGCCGGCACGCACGGAAAGACCTCCACAACGTCCATGATGACGCATATTATGCTTGCCGCCGGCGCAGACCCGACGGTGTCGCTCGGCGGAGAACTTCCTGCAATAGACGGCAATATACGCGTCGGCAAAAGCGACTCATTTGTGTGCGAGGCGTGCGAATATCACGGCAGCTTTTTGAAATTTTTCCCGTTCGTTTCGGTTATACTTAACATTGAGGAAGACCATCTCGACTATTTCAGGGATATCGAACATATAAAAGAAACCTTCCGCGGCTTTGCGGAGCTTGTGCCGGAGGACGGCGCGGTTGTTGCGGATATTGACGGCGAAAATGTGCGCGCGGCATTGCGCGGCATAAAGAAAAACGTGATAACATGCTCATATGACTCGGAAAACGCCGATTATCACGCTGCGGATATATCATATAACTCACGCGGTGAAGGCTCTTTCACGCTTTTTGAAAAAGGAAAGCCGCTCGGCACAATAACGCTCTCCGTGCCCGGAAAACACAATGTTTCAAACGCTGTATGCGCGGCTGCTGCCGCAAGATTTCTGGGTATTCCGTTCGATGCCGTAAAGCGCGGCCTGCTTTCATACGGCGGCGTTCACAGAAGATTTGAATATAAGGGCGAAAGAAACGGCGTCACCGTTATAGACGACTATGCTCACCACCCCACCGAGATTGAGGCGACCCTCAAAACCGCGGCAAATATGAAGGGCGGCACCGTTTGGTGCGTTTTCCAGCCGCACACGTATACGAGAACGAAAAAGCTTTTCGGCGATTTTGTGCGCGTGCTCGGAGAAAGCGGCGCAAAAGTTATTATGCTCGATATTTTTGCGGCGCGCGAAAAGGACACGGGTCTTGTAAGTTCGAAAGAGCTTTCGGACGCAACGCCCGGCAGCCGCTATATGCCGGGATTTCGCGAATGTGCGGATTTTCTGCGCCAAAACGCAAAAAGCGGCGATATTGTAATTACAATGGGCGCCGGAGATGTTTATAAAGTCGGAGATTTGTTTTTGAAATAATGTGTTGAACGCGCATATGGTTTTGTTTGCGTATACAACACCGAACGCAAAAAAAGATAAATTCATAAAAAGCCGCGACCGGCGCGTGGCTTTTTATTCATCTATGAGGGTAGGAAACAACGTGTTGTTTCCGTAAGCGGAGCGCCGAATGCAATTTAAAACGACTGCTTGCTGTCGTTTTAGGAGCGAGCCGTGCGAGCGACCGTAAAAGCCGCGGCGTGTACGTGGCTTTAAACGTTAATAACCGCAAAAAGGTGGTAGAGCAGCGAAGGCGTTATGTGTGCGTTTACAAACACATAGCCGAAGCAAACGCGGCTTTTTGCGGAAGAGGAGGAGCGACCCGTGCGTGTGACTGATTTTTGTTTCAAAAATCGGAACGAAGCGAAGTACGTTCCGACGATATGAGGGTAGAAACGGCTTGCCGTTTCGTAAGCAGAGCGCCGAATGTAAGCACGGGCGACCACACAGGGTCGCCCCTACGGTCGTTTTAGGAGCGAGCTGTGCGAGCGACCGTAAAAGCCGCGGCGTGTACGTGGCTTTAAACGTTAATAACCG
>OLSB01002895.1_pt1 | contig 13300 bp, 12 predicted proteins | sample 1672071 | NCBI WGS metagenome assembly OLSB01 (sample SAMEA3136642, study PRJEB25190) | human gut metagenome | biome: human gut; feature: human-associated habitat; material: faeces | place: Austria | collected 2013 | reverse complement strand
GATCGGCTTCGAGAAGTCCTTCGAGTCCGTGCCCAACGGCTTCATTCAGATGGTCGCTCCCTGCCTGATCCTGACCTTCGCCTGGACGCTGTGCTACCTGTGCCGTGATGACGGCCTGCAGGTCGGTACGTTCGTCCGCGAGATGATGGCTAACACCGGCAGCCTGGCCAACTTCCTGCCCGCCGTGATCTTCATCATCGCCTGCTTCATCGGCTTCGCCACCGGTACGTCCTGGGGCACGATCGGCATCATGGTTCCCCTGGTCTGCGCCGTGTTTGACTGGACCGATCAGCTGACCCTGCTGTCCATCGGCATCGCGGCCTCCTGCGCCGGCGGCGTCTGCGGCGACCACCTGTCCCCCATCTCCGACACCACCATCATGGCCTCCGCTGGTGCTCACTGCTATCACCTGAACCACGTCTCCACCCAGATCCCCTACGGTGTCACCGTGGCTGTCGTTTCCTTCGTCAGCTACATCATCGCCGGCCTGGTGCAGAATGTGGTGATCTGCATGATCATCGCCATCGCCCTGCTGGTCGTCACCCTGTTCGTCATCAAGGCCATCATGGCCAAGAAGCACGCCTCCGCCATCGCGGAGATCGCTGCCGCCAACAAGGCACACTTCGCCAACAAATAAGGCGACACATCCCTAATAAAAGGAGAGACTGCCGAAACAGTCTCTCCTCAGGCTGTCGAAAAAGCCTTTGGCTCTTTCGACAGCCTGAAATAATGTCGTTATTTTTGTGCCGCCTTGCGGCACGAAAATAGTCGCTTCGCTCCACGCACGCCTTGCAAGGCAAGGCTTTGCGCGACATTTGATCTGATTCGAGGCGGGCTTTGCCCCCTCGAGCTCCCCCTGCGTAAATGAACCTCTGACCCCATAGAGAGGGTTTATCGGCAAGCTGAGGAGAGACTGCTTCGGCAGTCTCTCCTTTTATATGAAAAAAGCTATCCGGGCGGCCCGCCGCCCGGATAGCTGTACTCTCAGAAATGCGTTTCCACGAACTTATTGAACTTCTTCACGTCCATGTCTTCCTTGTAGGTGTTGCGGAAGCGCTTCACCGTCAGGCTGTTGTACTGCACGATGTTGCGGTATTTCAGGAAGCCCACCACCGTGGCCACGCCGCCGCAGGCATAACCCCAGGGCGCGCTCTTGGCGCAGGTGTAGATCAGCACCGCCAGCACCAGCGCCGACACGATGATCCCGGCGATCTGCTTCTTGGGATGGATGCGCTGCACGTCCTCCGCCTTAATGACACCCTCGTCCACCATGGCCTTGGCGAACTGCTTCTGCACGCCGAACAGGCTGACGGCGTTCAAAATGCAGGGCGCGACCACGAAAAAGCCGAACAGCGTGTCGATGATGCCGATGATCAGTATTGAAATATCTCCCATTTCCTTACTCTGCCTCCTGTATATGTTTGAAATTGATACGCATATCGCTTCGCGCCGTGGCATACAGCATGTGGCTATAACACAGCGAAAACTCCACCACGTCGCCGACCTCCAGATGCCGGGGGCAGTCCTCCACGTCCACGATGCAATGGTCGGACGACCCGCCGATGACCGTCAGTCCCGGCTCACGGGGAATCAGGCTCTCCAGCTCACCCACATCGGCCCGGCCCAGCGCCAAAATGGCCCGCCGCCGGACGCCCCGATCCTCGTACACCGGCTTGCGCCCGAAGGCGTCGATGGCAAATTCCCCGATGGGATAGGTGGGCTTGTCCTTTACCTCGATGACCTCCGCCCGCAGCGTCAGCGCGTCCATTTGCAAATAGTCCATGTCACGGATGCCCCAGTCCACCTGCAAGTCCTTGCCCAGCAGGATGGCCTCGCCGATACGCAGGTGGTCGATGCCCTCCGGCATCGTGCCCCAGTGTACCAGCGTGAAGGAGCTGGTCGCGCCGCCGGAGGCCACCTCCAGCGTCCGCCCGATCCGTGCCTCGATCCGCCGCCGCAAGGCCAGCAGCTCGTGCATCTTCTCCGGCGTGGGCTTGGTCGAGCCGTAGCACGTCAGGTTCACGCCGATGCCGGCCAGGTGTACGTGGGGCAGCTCCCGCTCCACGCGGGCGCACACCTCCACCAGCTCGTTCTTGTCCCAAAAGCCCTCCCGCAGGTCGCCCAGGTCGGCCATGACGATGACCCGGTGGGTCTTGCCCTGACAGGCACACTCCCGCTCCAGCGCCGCCAGCGTGGCCCACTCGCTTTGCAGCGATGTCTCGCACAGCGACACCACGTCGGGCAGCTCCGTCAGCGCCGGGATGCGGATCAGCAGCCACGGGCCGTCCACGCCGGCAGCCCGGCATTTGGCCACCTGCTCCAGCCGGCTGGTGCCCAGCTCCTCCGCTCCGCACTGCCGCAGCGTCCGCGCCACCTCCGGCAGCCCGTCCGCGCCCTTCACCACGCCGCACACCCGGATATGCTGCCGGTGACAGCGGGAGATCACCGCACGAGCGTTGCTCCGCAGCTTTTCCAAATCAAATTCCAGTTGCGGGTACTGCCGCATAGCCTGTGCCTCCTGTATGTGGTAAATACTAACGGACATTCTATCATACTTTTCCCCGTTTGTCACACCTTTTCGCAAAAGTGCCGCATAGAATATAGAATAACGGGAGCGCATCGCGCTCCCGTCTTTCAGTTATTCAGTCCTCGCTGCTTTCGATCGTGCCGCCGCCCAGCACCTCCTCGCCGTCGTACAGCACCACCGCCTGCCCGGCGGTAATGGCCCGCTGCGGCTGGTCGAACACCACCCGCAGCCCGCCGTCCGGCATCGGATAGGCGGTGCAGGCCGATTCCGTCTGACTGTACCGCGTCTTGGCGGCGCAGCGCACCGGGCCGCCCGGCGTCTCGCCGCTGATCCAGTTGACATGGCTGGCCCGCAGCGCGGAGGCGTACAGCTCCTCGTCATCCCCCAGCAGAATGGTGTTGTCCTCGCCGTTTTTCCGCAGCACGTACACGTGCTTGCCCGCAGCCACGCCCAGGCCCTTCCGCTGCCCCGCGGTGTAGCAGGGCAGCCCCCGGTGACGGCCCAGCACCCGGCCCTCCCTGTCCACAAAGTCACCCGGCGTCAGCACCACGCCCTGCCGCTGCAAAAAGCCCACATAGTCGCCGTCCGGCACGAAGCAGATGTCCTGGCTGTCGCCCTTGTCGGCGTTTTCCAGCCCCGCCTGCCGCGCCTGCTCCCGGATGGCGGGCTTGTCGTAGTCCCCCACCGGCAGCAGCAGGTGGCGCAGCTGGTGCTGGGTCAGCTGGTACAGCACGTAGCTCTGATCCTTCCGCCGCTCCCGGCCACGCAGCAGCCGATACCGCCCCGTGTCCGGGTCAACGTCCACCCGGGCATAGTGCCCCGTGGCGATGTAGTCGTAGCCCAGCGTCAGCGCCCGCTCCAGCAGCGCGCCGAACTTCAGCTCCCGGTTGCAGTCGATACAGGGATTGGGCGTCCTCCCGGCCACATACTCGCTGACGAACCGATCCATCACGCAGTGCTGGAATTTCTCCGTCTCGTTGAACACGTAAAACCGCATCCCCAGCCGGGCGGCAGCCTGCCGTGCGTCCTCCGCGTCATCGGCGGAGCAGCACCGCCCGTCCTCCCCCCGGTACAGCTTCAGCATCGCGCCGTCGCAGTCGTAGCCCTGACGCACCAGCAGCGCTGCCGCGGCGGAGCTGTCCACCCCGCCGGACATGGCCACCAGCACTCTTTTTTTCTCATTCATGGTCATTTCTCCGCATAATCCCCCGGCAGACAGCCATACTACCGGCGGATGGTATTATTTGGCCGACGGGCGTACCCGTCGGCCATAGGGTCTCATTCATCCAAATGCACCTGACGATATGCGTGGAACGGCAGTCCGTCCGCCAGCTCCAGCAGCGCCGGCTGGAAGCCTCCCGCATAATCGGCCCGGGGCTCCTCCAGCACCGCGTCCGTCCGCTGATCCGGCAGGGCCAGCGTCACGCACGTCCCCTGCCCCACCTTGCTGTCCAGCAGCAGACGGCCTCCGTGCCGCTCCGCCACCTTCCGCGCCAGCGGCAGGCCCAGCCCCAGCCCGCTGGGGCTTTGCGCCACACGCTGGGGCAGCATATACAGGCGGAACACATCCTCCAGTCGCTCCGGCTCGATACCGCACCCGGTGTCCGCCACCTGTATCAGCACCTGCTGGTGCTGGCATTGCAGCGTCACCGTCACCGTGCCGCCCGCCTCCGTGTATTTCAGCGCGTTGCCCAGCAGCTGCCACAGCGCCCGCCGCAGATGCGGTCGATGCACCGCCGCCACGTGGCTTCGCAGGGCGCACTGCACGGACAGCTTCACGCCCTGCAATTCAAACAGCGGCTGCGCCTCCATCACCAGGGAGTTCACCCATTCCACCAGCTCCGTGTTTTGGGTGGGCAAGGGTGCGCTGCTGGCCAGCAGCGGCGCGGCATCCAGCTCGTTGGCCAGCCGCAGCAGGCGGAAATATCCCTGCAGCAGCATAGCCGCGTTTTTATCCAGCTCCGGGTCTCGCGCACGCTCCTCCGCCGGAGCAAGCCGCGCCGCCGCCACGTAAATACCGGCCAGCGACAGCCGCATCTGCGTGGCTACGTGCGGCATCATCTCGTAGAGAAGCTGTTCTTCCCGCTCTTGGTTGCTCATGAGCTACCCCTTTCACACGATCGTCATCGTCAGCATCTCTCCGGCGTCCCGACCTATCCGTGTCGCTTTCTTCCGTACTCTCCACATGATACCAAATGGCCCAATAAAACACAAGATGTTTGTCAAATTTTCGTGGAATGTAAAACAACTTGAAAAAAGTTTAAAAAAGTACTTGCAATTTTTTGAAAACTGGATATAATTCTAAACATACCATACATTTAGGATATTCCAGTCAGAGAGGAAGATGTTTTTATGAGTATCAAAGTCGGTATCAACGGTTTCGGTCGTATCGGTCGTATGGTCATGCGCTGCTGCCTGAACCATCCCAACATTGAGATCGTGGGCATCAACGATCTGTGTCCCGCCGATTATCTGGCCTATATGCTGAAGTTCGACACCATGCACGGCAAGTTCCAGGGTGAGGTCTCCGCCGAGGGCAATAACATCGTGGTCAACGGCAAGTCCATCCCCGTGTTCGCCGAGCGTGACCCCGCCAACCTGCCCTGGGCCAAAGTGGGCGCTGAGTATGTCATCGAGTCCACGGGCCTGTTCCTGACCAAGGAGAAGGCCGCCGGCCATATCGCCGCCGGTGCAAAGCACGTGGTCATGTCCGCCCCCTCCAAGGACGACACTCCCATGTTCGTCATGGGCGTGAACCAGGACACCTACACCTCCGATATGCAGTTCGTGTCCAACGCCAGCTGCACCACCAACTGTCTGGCCCCCATCGCCAAGGTGCTGCACGACAACTTCGGCATCACCGACGGTCTGATGACCACTGTACACTCCACCACCGCCACTCAGAAGACGGTGGACGGCGTGTCCCTGAAGGACTGGCGCGGTGGCCGCGCCGCCTCCGGCAATATCATCCCCAGCTCCACCGGCGCTGCCAAGGCCGTGGGCAAAGTCATTCCCAGCCTGAACGGCAAGCTGACGGGTATGTCCATGCGCGTTCCCACCCTGGATGTGTCCGTGGTGGACCTGACCGTCAACCTGAGCAAGCCCGCCTCCTACGATGAGATCTGCGCCGCCATGAAGAAGGCCAGCGAGAACGAGCTGAAGGGCATCCTGGCCTACACCGACGAGGCCGTTGTGTCCTCCGACTTCCTGGGCGACACGCACACCTCCATCTTCGATGCCAAGGCCGGCATCGCCCTGACCGACACCTTCGTCAAGGTCGTCAGCTGGTACGACAACGAGATGGGCTACTCCGACAAGGTTCTGTGCCTCATCGAGCACATGGCCAGCGTGGACCACAAATAATCTGCTTTTCCACTGTAAGGTTTTCCTTCTTTTTGTTCCGGAAACAGCGCCGTCCCACCGGGGCGGCGCTGTTTCCGCAGCGAAGTACTTTTCTGCATAAGAAGCTGGGCCATTTACTTCGGAAAGGAAGATAGTGTGAAAGAAACCCATCAGGGGTGTCTTTCGCGTTCAATCAAAAATCACAGTTCCCGCTGCGCGGGAACTGTGTAAGCCGACCGACGGAGGAGGGCGGACAGCGCCGTCCCACCGGGGCGGCGCTGTTTCCGCAGCGAAGGACTTTAGATACGGATTCCCACGCCAGTGACATCGTTCACTGGCTCGGAATGACAAAGCCAGTACAGTCCACGCACAAATTTTCCGTTATCCCGATAGAAAATTTTACAAAACCTCAAATTACCTCTACCATTCTTTTGAATTGTATGGTACAATAGGTACAACTTACCCAAGGGTACAAGGGAAAGGACACCCATCATGGAACAGAACCCCATTCTCCACAGCACTCTTTCGCTGGATAGCGACATCCCGCTGTACGCCCAGCTCGTGGGCATCATCAAACGGAACATCTCCACCGGCGTACTGGCCGTGGGCGCGCTGCTGCCCAGCGAGGCCGAGCTGTGCCGGTGTCTGAACATCAGCCGCAACACCGTGCGCCAGGCCATCGGTGAGCTGGAGGACGAGGGTCTGGTGGTTCGCAAGCGCGGACGCGGCACGTTTGTGGCCGACCCCGCCACCAACCGCCGCGGCGTGCGCTACTCCTTCACCACCGAGGTCTCCTCCCTGGGCAAGATCCCCTCCTCCACGCTGGTGGACTTCGCCGTGGAGACGCCCAGCGGCGTGGTGTGCGAGACGATGGAGCTGCGGGAGGGCACGCCGGTCTACTGCTTCACCCGTGTCCGCAACGTGGACGGCGAGCCGCTGATCCTGGAGACCAGCTACTACCCCCAGTACATCTATCCCAACCTGACCCGGGATATGCTCCAGACCCACAGCTTTTACAGCCTGCTCTACCACGTGGGCATCGTCCCCTTTGCAGCCGACGAGAGCTACGAGGCCGTCATCCTGGACAGCGAACGCGCCGCCCTGCTGGGCGTTGAGCCGGGAAGCTGCGCCTTCTTCCATCAGCGCCTGACCCGCACGGAGGATGGCCGCATCTACGAGTACACCCGCAGCTATATCCGCGGCGACCGGGTGCGTCTGGACGTACATATGCAAAAGAGCGGCATGAGCTTCGTCCGCACCATCGACTGAGACAGAAAAAAGAACGCCCCGGTGGGGCGTTCTTTTTTCTGTTTACAGCGCCGCCGCGCCGATGATGCCCGCCTCGTTGCCCAGCCGGGCACACTGGATCACCGGCGGCTGGCGCAGCCGCCCGCCGAAGCAATGATCCGCCACATACTCCCGCACCGGGCCCAACAGCGCCTCACCCTGACGGCTGATACCGCCGCCGACGAGCACCATCTCCGGCCCGAGGATGTTCACCAGGTCGGTGATGCCCGCCGCCACGTACACGCAGTACTGCGCCACCACGGCCCTGGCCGCCGCATCGCCCTGCGATGCCGCGTCGAACACGTCCTTGCCCGTGAGCTTTTCGCCGTATCCGGCCAGCAGCGAGGCCGGGTCGGCCTGCGCCGCCCGCTTGCCCTGCCGGATCAACGCCGTGGCGGAGGCATACGCCTCCCAGCAGCCGTTCCGCCCGCAGGTACACGGCTCGCCGTCCAGCACCAGCAGCGCGTGGCCAACCTCCGCACCTGTGCCGCCTACGCCGCTGATGATCCTCCCGTCCTGGATGATGCCGCCGCCCACGCCTGTGCCCAGCGTTATCAGCACCATGCTCCGGCAGCCCACGGCAGCGCCCGCCACCGTCTCCGCCAGCGCGGCGCAGTTGGCGTCGTTGCTCAGATGGCAGGGCAGGCCGAAATGCTCCGTCATCATGGCGCACACCGGCACGTTGAACCAGCCCAGGTTATACGCCCGGGCCACCACGCCGTTTTCGCCGTCGCACGTACCCGGCGACCCGATGCCGATGGACGCGCAGTGGGCCGCCGTGATGCCGGCCTTTTCCATAGCCAGCTCCACGGCGCGGCACATATCCGCCACCACCTGCTCCGCAGGCCGCTGCGCGCCGGTGGGCAGGCTGGCCTCCGCCACGATCTCATACTCCTCGTTCACCACGCCCACGGCGATGTTGGTGCCGCCCAGGTCAATGCCGATACGGTACATACTCCCGTCTCCTTTGCAGTAAAAATAGAAAACGGGGCGGGCTCTCCGCCCGCCCCAGGTCACATTTTGTCAGATATGGGTCACAAAGTCCGTGTTCACCGGCACAGTGCGCCCGATGTCGGAGGACTTGATGCTGCCGAAGATGGCCCGCATGGTGGTCAGCGCCTCCTTGCCGGAGACCTCCGGGTCGCGGTTGTGCTCCAGCGCGTCCACAAACTCATCGATGACGCCGGAGGTGTTGGGAATGCTGTCGAAGTTGTAGCTGGTGCGGTTGCCCTCCAGGTCGGTGACGATGATGGGGGCGGTGGGCTCGCTGTAAATCAGCATCAGGCCCTTCGTGCCGTACAGCACCGTGGACTGGCAGCCCTTGCCGTATACCGTCCAGCTGGCCGCCAGCGTGCCCAGCGCACCGCCGGACATCTTCAGGATGCACAGCGCGTTGTCGTCCACGCTGATGAGCTTGCCGTCGTTGTCACGCTTGTTCAGCGTCACCACCTTGGCGGTGGTCTCGATGACCTTCTGTCCCAGCAGGTACTGGATCAGGTCCACCTTGTGGATGCCCATGTCGGACAGCGCGCCCATGGCCGCCTTGTTCTTATCGAAGAACCAGGCGTCGCGGTCGGGCGACCAGCCCTCCGGGCCGGAGTTGCCCAGCACGGTGCGGAACGTGATGATGTCGCCGATGATGCCGGCGTCCAGCAGCTTCTTGGCCTTGCGGTGTACGGGGTCGAACCGCATATTGTGGCCGATCATCAGGTGCTTGCCGTTGCGCTCCGCCGCGGCCACCATGCTCTCACACTCCGCCAGCGTCACCGCCATAGGTTTTTCGCACAGCACGTGCTTGCCTGCGTACAGCGCCGCCGTGCAGATCTCCGCATGGCTTCGGTTCTCCACGCAGATGGACACCGCGTCGAGCTCCGGCTCGTCGATGAGCTGATAGAAGCTGTCGAATACCTTGCCGCCGTACTTGGCGGCCATCTCCTCGGCCCGGGCCTTATTCTTGTCGTAATACGCCACGACCTGCGCGTTGGGGTTGGCTGCATACTCAGGAAGATGGCGCAGCTGTGCGATCTTGCCGCAGCCGATGATGCCGACTCGGATCATAAAAGCGTACCTCCTCAAAATCCTCAAATCACCTGCCGCTCTCCGCCGCGGCATATCTTTACGGTACTATTCTAACAAATTTGCGCCCGCTTGAAAAGCCCTTTTTGGCGTACTTTGCAAATTTTTTCACAAAATCCGGGCCGCCACCGTCAGCGCGCAGCCGTTTTTCTCCGTATAGTCCAGCGCCACGCCCTCCGGCAGCGCCAGGCGGCTCAGTGCCAGCAGCGGCCCTTTGCCCGTCAGCTTGAACAGCGCCTCCTTGGCCGTCCAGATCTCCCAGAACCGGCGGCAGTCGCCGTCATCGCCGGGCCGGATGCAGGCCATCTCTGCCTCAGAGCACACCCGGCGCATGAACTTCTCCTGGGTGGAGCGCACCATCTCCACGTCCACGCCCACCGGCACGTCCGCCGTAACGCACACGGCCCACGCCCCGGAATGGCTGACGGACACATACGTCCCCGCCGCCGTCACGGTGGGCTTGCCCAGCTCGTCCCAGGTCAGGGGCACGTCCGCCTCGCCGCAGCCCAGCTTTGCCGCCAGCATCCGCCGCGCCAGCAGCTCCCCGGCCACGGTGCGCTTTCTGTCGTCCTCCCCGGCTATATCCGCCACGCGGCAGCGGCGCGTCTCGTCCATCATAGCCGTCACGCGGTGCGCCTCGCCATCGTCCAGCTGCCGGATGTCATACCACTGCAATTCCATATCCCGTGCCTCCCGTGTCTGTTTTTCGCTATTGTAGCACATTTTGCCGCAAATCGCCACCCCTTTTTAGCACCCCCTTGCAATTTGTCCGAAAATGTCGTACACTGGTCTTGTTTGCTCAGGAGGTTTAACCCTATGGTCACTATCGTTCCCGTTACCACCCGCGCCCAGCTGCGCCGGTTTGTGGATTACCCCAACGAATTGTATAAGGACGTGCCCCAGTTCGTCCCCGCCACCTATGATGACGACCTGTCCGACTGGGACAGGCGCAAGAACCCGGCCTTCGATTACTGCGATGCCCGCTGCTGGCTGGCGGAGCGGGACGGCGAGACCGTGGGGCGCATCGGCGCGATCCACTCCCGCAAGGCCAACGACAAGTGGGGCACGAACCGTTTGCGGTTCACCCAGGTGGATTTCATCGACGACCCGGAGGTGTCCGCCGCCCTGTTCGCCGCCGTGGAGGACTGGGCCCGGGAGCTGGGCTGCACCGCCGTCCACGGCCCGCTGGGCTTCACCGACATGGACCGGGAGGGTATGCTGGTGGAGGGCTTCGACCGCCGCAGCTGCTTCTTCACCTACTACAACTATCCCTACTACATCGACCACATGGCCGCCCTGGGCTACGTGAAGGATGTGGACTGGATCGAGCGGCTGATCACCGTCCCCACCGACGAGGCCACCATCAAGCGTTGGGAGAAGCTGTCCGACTTTGTCCTCAAGCGCCACCACCTACACATCCACGAGGCCAAGAACCGCCTGTCCTACCTGCCGCTGCTCAAGCCCTTCTTTGAGCTGGTAAATGTGGCCTACGCACCGCTGTACGGCACGGTGGAGCTCACTGACCGGCAGATCAAGAAGTATTCCGGCAAGTTCGCACCTCTCATCAACCCCCATACCACCTGCTTCGTCATGGACGAGCAGAACAACATGGTGGCCTTCGGCGTGGGCGCACCCAGTCTGGCCGCCGCGCTGCAAAAGCACCGTGGCCGCCTGATGCCCACCGGCTGGATCGACGTGCTGAAGTCGTTCCGCAAAAACGACACGGTGGATCTGCTGCTCATCGCCGTCCACCCGGACTATCAGAAGATGGGCGTCAACGCCGTCATCCTCAGCAAGACCATGAAGGGCTGCCACAAGCTGGGCATCCGGCAGGCGGAGACCGGCCCGATGCTGGAGCTGAACGACAAGGTGCAGTCCCAGTGGAAGAATTTTCAAACGGAGCAGCACAAGCGCCGCCGCTGCTTCATCAAGGAGCTGTAAAACGCGCACCCCGCCTTGCTATTTCGTAGGGTGCGATGCCCTCATTGCTCCGCCGCGCCCGCAGGCGCGGAACACTCCCGTTCCCCTTCTGTAGGGGCGGACGACTCTGTCCGCCCCTACGAAAACACCGAAATCCGCGTATCACATCCGCTTTTCCGCCCAGTCGCTGAGCTGCTCCAGAATGGGCAGCAGCTCCCGGCAAGCGTCCGTGGGGCTGTACTCCACCCGCACCGGCACTTCCAAATACTCCTGCCGCGTCACCAGCCCGTCCCGTTCCAGCTCCCGCAGCGCCGAGGCCAGCACCGTGTTGGAGATGCCGTCCAGCTTGTCCCGCAGGGCGTTGTACCGTATGCTGCCCGCGTTGTGTACCGCGCACAGGATCTGCACCTTCCACTTGCCGCCGATGAGCAGCATAGCGTGGTGCAGCGGACATTTCTCCATACACGGACAGTCGTAATGGCTCTGAGACATGGTAAGCTCCTCCTTACTTGGCAATTAAAATCTGCGTTCTTGCGCTTTTTGGAAAATGCTTTATACTGAGTATAGCAGGTAAGGTAAAAGGAGTAAATACGCAACATGAACATTTATTTGCAGGGGTTGACCATGGGCCTGGCCTATGTCGCCCCCATCGGCCTTCAGAATTTATTCGTCATCAATAGTGCTCTGACGCAGAAGCGCAGCCGCGTCTACCTGACGGCGCTCATCGTCATCTTTTGGGACATCTCCCTGGGTGTGTGCTGCTTTTTGGGCGCGGGGGCGCTGATGGAGGCGCTGCCCTGGCTTCAAAAGGTCATCCTCTGCGCGGGCAGCCTGATCGTCATTTGGATCGGCATCGGTCTTTTGCGTTCCAAGGCCAGCTTGGAGGGCGGAAAAGACGTGAATGTGCCGGTGTGGAAGCTCATCACCACCGCCTTTGTCGTCACCTGGCTGAACCCCCAGGCCATCATCGATGGCACGATGATGCTGGGCGCGTTCCGGGCCACGCTGCCCGCCGGCGGCGATGTGCCGTTTATCTGCGGCTTCGGCTCAGCATCCATACTTTGGTTCTTTACCGTGTCCGCAGTCGTGTCGATTTTAGGCGGTAAATTCAACGAAAAAATACTCAATATCATCAATAAGGTCTGCGGCGCGGTCATTATTTTCTACGGCTGCAGGCTGCTCTATAACTTTATTAAAATGATGAATTGGTTGTAAAATACTTCACAAATCACGCTTTTTCTGCTATGATATGGCGGAAAGGGCGTGATTTTTTGGAACAGAACTACAAGCTCACCATCGCCTATGACGGCACGCGGTTTTTCGGCTGGGAGCGCCAGCCGGGGAAGGACACCATTCAGGGAAAGCTGGAGGCGGTGCTGGGGCAGTTACAGGGCAGGCCGGTGAACGTCATCGGCGCAGGGCGCACCGACGCGGGCGTTCACGCCCGGGCCATGACCGCCAATGTGGTGCTGGATGTGGCGGAGAAGCCGGAGGCCATCCGAGACTATTTGAACCGCTATCTGCCCGATGCCATCGCCGTCCGGGAGGTAAAGGAGGCCGGGGCGCGTTTCCATGCCCGGTACAACGCTCTGGGGAAAACGTACCGCTATACCTGCTTTGACGGTGACGTAAAACCCGTGTTTGACAGGAAATACGTAACAATTTTGGACTATTCCCCCGACGTGGAGAAGATGCGGCAGGCGGCGGGATACCTGGTGGGAGAGCACGATTTTGCCAGCTTCTGCGGCAACCCGCGGATGAGAAAATCCACCGTGCGGCTGGTGGACAGCATCACGGTGGAGCGGCGGAAGGATCGTGTGGTGTTTACGCTGCACGGGACGGGCTTTTTGCAGAACATGGTGCGGATCATCGTGGGCACGCTGCTGGAGGTGGGCCGGGGCTACTGGCCGCCGGAGCAGGTACAGGCCATTCTGGAGGCCAAGGATCGCAAGCAGGCCGGGCCTACCGCGCCCCCGGAGGGTTTGTGCTTAATGAAGGTAGATTACTGATTTTTTGGTGTAATTTCGTTTATTTGTGCCTTGAAAAAATCTTTAATGACCTTGAAAACATTTGTGCTTTTTTCTTGAAATTACTTTATATAAAACGTGAAAAAGGTTTAATAAAGGGGAGGCGGCGCGATGCGCCGCC
>OLSB01002892.1_pt1 | contig 13311 bp, 16 predicted proteins | sample 1672071 | NCBI WGS metagenome assembly OLSB01 (sample SAMEA3136642, study PRJEB25190) | human gut metagenome | biome: human gut; feature: human-associated habitat; material: faeces | place: Austria | collected 2013 | reverse complement strand
CCCAGGTTTGGTGATTTTAAGGGACAGTCCCTAGAATTCCCCCTCACACAAATTCAAATTTATCTAATTCTTGATTTATTCAAAAAAAGGTGTTATTATATTTATGCCAATAAAACAAATAGAAAGGATATATCATGCTAGAACTAAAAGATATATGTTTTACAAGAGATAATAAAAAAATATTAGACAATGTAAGTTTAAAACTAGATTCTGATAAATTTATAGTAATAACAGGTCCAAATGGTTCTCGGAAAATCTACACTTGCAAAGATTATAATGGGAATTGAAAAACAAGATAGTGGACAAGTTATACTAGATGGAAAAGATATTTCTAAAAAGAAAATAGATGAAAGAGCAAAATTAGGAATAGCCTTTGCTTTTCAGCAACCAGTAAAATTTAAAGGGATTACTGTATATGATTTACTAAAATTATCTGCTAAAAAAGAAATTACAAGAAAAGAAGCGTGTGAAATATTATCAAAAGTAGGTTTATGTGCAAAAGAATATGTAGATAGAGAAGTAAATGCATCTTTATCAGGTGGAGAATTAAAAAGAATAGAAATATCAACTGTTGCAGTAAGAGATTCAAAACTTACAATATTTGATGAACCAGAAGCAGGTATAGACCTATGGAGTTTTAACAGTTTAATAAAAGTATTTGAAGAAATAAGAAAAGAAACAAAAGGAACAACATTAATTATTTCTCATCAAGAAAGAATACTAAATATCGCAGATGAAATTGTTTTATTAAACAATGGACATATAGAAAAAATAGGCAAAAAAGAAGAAGTTATGTCTTCTATCTTAAAAACAGAAAAAAGTGATTGTTGTAAGTTAGGAGGAGAAAGCAATGGATAATGTAGATAAAGACTTACTAAAAGAAATCGCAGATATGAACGAAACTCCTAAAGGCGCATACAATATCAGAAAAAATGGACAAGGAATAGAAAGACAAGTAACTAAAAATGTAAATATAGTAACAAAAAAAGATAAACCAGGAATAGATATATTTGTTAAAGAAAATACAAAATATGAATTCGTTCATATACCAGTAATTATTACAGAGAGTGGACTAACAGATGTTGTATATAACGATTTCTATATTGGAAAAAATGCAGATGTAGTAATAATTGCAGGATGTGGAATACACAACGACCATCACAAAGATTCACAACATGATGGGATTCATAGATTTTTTCTAGAAGAAGGAGCAAGAGTAAAATATATAGAAAAACATTATGGAGAAGGCTCTGGAAAAGGAAAAAGAATTTTAAATCCAGTAACAGAAGTAACATTAAAAGACGGAAGTTATATGGAAATGGAAACAGTTCAAATAAAAGGTGTAGACTCAACAATAAGAACAACAAAAGGAATACTAGAAAAAGATACAAATTTAGTAATATCAGAAAAAATAATGACACATGGAAAACAAACTGCAACAACATCATTTGAAGTTGAATTAAATGGAGAAAATGCAAGTACACATGTTACATCAAGATCTGTAGCAGTTGATAAATCAGTACAAGAATTTAAATCAAATGTAAAAGGAAATTCAAAATGTTTTGGACATGTAGAATGTGATGCAATAATAAAGGACAGTGCAAAAGTAATAGCAATACCAGAAATTATAGCAAACAATGTAGAAGCAAACCTAATACACGAAGCAGCAATTGGAAAAATTGCAGGAGAACAACTAATAAAACTAATGACATTAGGATTAAATGAAAAAGAAGCAGAAGAACAAATAATACAAGGATTTTTAAAATAGAATACAAGGGGATGAATTTATCCCCTTACCTTAAATATTGGGGTGTCGCCAAGTGGTAAGGCATCGGACTCTGACTCCGACATCTCGTAGGTTCGAATCCTACCACCCCAGCCAAAATAAAGACTAGTTATGGCGAAAGCTATAACTAGTCTTTATTTTGGTTTAGATAGCAGGATTCGAAAAGGACGTGCCCGAAACGAAGTGAGGGTAAAAACAATCCCTTTGGATTGTTTTTAGGACGCGGCTTGCCGAATCCTACTCATGCTGATTAACTGCATATTGAAAATTAACATAAAATATGATATAATATTTGCGAATATTTGAAAGGCTATAGGAGATTGTATAATATGTTAGGAAGAGGAAGAAAAAAAATAGAATTACCAATAGAAGAAATAGTAAAAAAGTGGGAGCAAGGTGTTACGCAGAAAGAACTTTCGAAAGAATATGGAGTTTCAGAAGCTCTTATTGGTAGAAGAATATCTGAGTATTATGAAAAAGAAGAAAAGGGAAAACCAAAGCAGAGAATAGAATTACCAATAGAAGAAATAGTAAAAAAGTGGGAGCAAGGCACTACACAGGAAAAACTCTCAAAAGAATATGGAGTTTCAGGATTTACTATTAGTAAAAGAATATCTGAGTATTATGAAAAAGAAGAAAAGGAAAAACCAAAGCAGAGAATAGAATTACCAATAGAAGAAATAGTAAAAAAGTGGGAGCGAGGCATTACACAGAAGGAACTCTCAAAAAGATATGGAGTTTCAAAATCTACTATCAGTAAAAGAATATCTAAGTATTACCAAAAGAAGAAAAGAAAAAAGAATGAAGAAAAAAAAGCTAAAATTCTGAGAAACTCATCAATTATTGTAGAATATTTAAGAAAAGGATTAACTATAGAACAGATAGAATCAATTGCAAGTAAACAAAATATTATAGTGCCACAAGAAGTTAAAGAAAAGGCAATTCAAAAAATTGAACAACTAAAAGAAAATAAAACAAATGAATCAAACGAAAGATAGATAGAAAAAACAATGTAAAATATTGACAATTGCAAATAAAATATAGTATAATGAATATACTAATATAGATACTTTAAAAGTATCAAAAATGAGAGAGTTCCTGCTTTAGTGGAAGATCAAAAATGAGAGAGTTCCTGCTTTAGTGGAAGATTAAAAATGAGAGAGTTCCTGCTTTAGTGGAAGATTAAAAATAGGGGGTTACTATTAAGTAGCCCTCTTTAATTTTGCAAAGGAGGAGCAATTAGTATGGAATTTGAATTAAAAATAAAAAATGGGCATTTATTGATATATGAAGTAGACTCTTCATATAGAAAGTATTTAGAAGAATTTGAAAACAGAGTATCTCAAAAAGAAGGAAGAAAATTTTATGGAATTTTAATAAAAAAAGATGAACATGAATATTGTATTCCTTTTACATCAAAAGTTAAAAAAAGAAATCCTAAATTAACAATTAATATAAAGAACAAAAACAAAATTATTGCGCAATTATTATTAAATAACATGATTCCTGTAACAGAAAAATGTACAAGATTAGTAGAAATAGAAAAGGAAAAATATGTTGATTACTTAAAAAGTGAAATAATTTATTTAAATAATAAAACTGTTACTAAAGAAATTATAACAAAAGTATCAAATATGTTTAAAGTATTAGAAAACAATGAAAATATAGATTATACTTTTTTTAAAGAAATATGTTGCAATTTTAAAAAACTAGAAAAAATCTATAAGAACTATAAATACTAATGTGTGTTCTCAATGCAAATTCACAATGTAAAATATTAACAATAAACGTCTACAAAAATATTGCTTTTATTTTTATGTTATGATAATATTTGTATGTAGTTTATTAACTAAAGAAAGAATAGAAATGTTAGATTATTCAGATTTTCTAAAGGATCTTGAAGAGATAAATAAACAATAAAAAACATGTTAAAATAAATGTTGATATGTGACAATAAGCGTAAATTCAGGTGAGAATTTGCGCTTATTTTTTTGCATTATGACTAGTTGAATTTTGAGCAATTTAATGATAAACTACTTAATGAAGAGCGAAGGCTCAAATTATTTATTACAGGAGGATAATAGGCATGAAAGTAACTTTGGAAGATGGTCGGGAAATATTAACCATAAGAGTTGATGGCGAGGGAACAAACCTCACAGAGGAAGAAGCTTTAGAAATAGTTAAAAACTATATTTCCAATCGAGAAAAAGAAAGAAAAGCTAAAAAAGCTTTAGAAAATCTGTTAAATTAATTGACAAAATCCAAAGCTAAAAAACAAGGAAAGCACTTGAATAAGCGCTTTCCTTGTTTTTGTTGAATAAGTATAAATATTTAATACTTTTTTATTGCTTTTTTAATTTAATGTGATAAAATAAGTATGAAAAGTATAACGAATCATACGAGGAGGATTTTTTATGAATAAAGATAAATATGTTGGAATTAGTAAAGTTGGAGAAAAAGGACAGATAGTTATTCCAAAAGAAGCAAGAGATATGTTTGATATAAAACCAGGAGATTCAGTAGTGGTTTTATGTGATAAGAAAAAAGGGATGGCAATAGTTAAAGCTAATGTGTTAGAAGAAAGTATTGATAAATTTATTCCGAAAGGAGAAAAATAAAATGAATGCAATTGAAATAAAAAATTTAACAAAAAGATTTAAAGACAAAGTTGCAGTAGATAATATTAACTTGGAAGTAAAAGAGGGAGAACTTTTTGCTTTATTAGGAACTAATGGCGCTGGAAAAACTACAACAATAAAAATGATGTCAACATTAATAATGCCAACAGATGGAGAAATAAAGGTATTAGGATATGATACAAAAAAAGACTATATGAAAATTAGAGAAAAACTAAATGTTTCACCACAAGAAACAGCAATTGCTCCTAATTTATCAGTTAAAGAAAACTTAGAATTTATGGCAGGAGTATATAAAATTAAAGACAAAGATATAAAAATAAATGAACTAATAAAAATGTTTAAATTAGAAGAAGTATTAAAGCAAAAGGCAAAAACATTATCAGGAGGATGGCAAAGAAAAGTTTCAATAGCAATAGCACTAATAAACAATCCACAAATATTATTTTTAGATGAACCTACTTTAGGACTAGATGTTATTGCAAGAAAAGAATTATGGAAAGTAATAGAAAGCTTAAAAGGAAAAGTTACTATAATACTAACAACACACTATATGGAAGAAGCAGAAAGCTTATCAGATAGAATTGCAATAATGAATAAAGGAAATATAGTTCAAATAGGAACAGCAAAAGAACTTATAGAAAAAACAGGAGCAAAAAATTTTGAAGATGCTTTTGTAAAAATTGCTACTGGAGGTGAATTATAATGAGAACATTGAATTTTGCCAAGAGAAATTTTAAAGAAATTATAAGAGATCCATTAAGCATTATTTTTGCAATTATTCTACCATTATTTTTACTATTTATATTTCAACAATTTAAAATACCAAATGATGCATATAAACTAGAAAATTTTACACCAGGAATTATGATATTTAGTTTTTCTTTTATTACACTATTTACAGCTATGCTAATTTCAAAAGATAGAACAACATCACTTCTTACACGATTAGGAATAAGCCCAATGAAGCCAATAGAATACATATTAGGGTATATGATTTCATTTATACCAATCATTCTATTACAAAATATATTATTGTTTATAATAGCAATATTTTTAGGATTACAATTTAGCATAAATATTATCTGGACAGTTTTAGCATCAATTATAATAGCAGTGCTATTTATTGCAATGGGAATACTAATAGGAAGTTTAGTTTCAGATAAAGCAGCATCAGGAGTTTCAAGCATAATAATTCAATTAGTATGCTTTACAAGTGGTATGTATTTTCCAAAAGAAATGTTAGGAGATACATATGCAAAAATCTGTGAGTTTTTACCATTTGACTCTGCATTAACAATTACAAAAGGAATTTTAAATAATAATATAGAAACAATAACAACACAAAATATAGTTATATTTTTTGTATATACAATTATAATACTAGCATTAGCAACAAGAATGTTTAGAATAAAAATGAAAAGTGACAATAAATAGTATTGACATGAAGAAAAATGACATATAAAATAATAGATGTAGGGGCAGGCCCTGTGTCTGCCAAAAAAGCTGTATGAGTCGCCGTCCTAGACGACCCGCACTGCGAATAAATTAATAAAACAAAAGGAAAAACACAAATGATAAACTGTGTAACCGTTGGGATCGTAACACACAAAAGCTAATCTAATAAAAAATAAAGGAATAAATATAGACGGTATTCCATCAATAATATGGGGAGAAAAAAGCAGTAAAGTCTTTATAGCAGTACATGGAAATATGTCTAATAAAGAAGAGAAAGTTATAAAAATCCTAATATTGGGATTACTATAAATATGTTAAAGATAATCCTATAATTAATTGGAATAAAAAAACATATATCTTATATGGAAATAAAGACAATATGCAAAACGAAGATATAATCAAAAACTTTTCAAATAAATTTAATTGCGATTTAACTATACTAGAAAATGGAGAGCACTATTTTCATACGGAAGAACAGCTAAAATTTTACAAAGAATGGCTAGAGAAATTGTAATTTATGTGAGGTGTAAAAAATTTGTGATATTATAAAAATTAGAAAAATAGTAAGTTGTTAAGTAGGTGATGTAATGAAAAAGTTGAATTCAAATCATTTAAAATTAATAGCAATTATAGCAATGACAATTGATCATATTGCAGATTTAATTTACCCAGGAATGCCTAATAATATAATCTCAAATATATTACATATAATTGGTAGACTAACTGCACCTATTATGTTTTTCTTTATTTGTGAAGGTTTTTATTATACTAAAAACTTGAAAAAATATATTTTAAGATTATTTATTTTTGCAATAATATCTCATTTTGCATATTGCTTTGCCTTTGGAATAAATTATATGCCATTTAGTTCAGGAAATATTTTTAATCAAACAAGTATTATGTGGTCTCTTGCTTGGTCAGTAGTTGCTCTTTATATTATAAATTACAAAACTAATTTAAAAGAATGGCAAAAATGGTTACTAGTTATTTTAATAAACATTATAACTTTTTCATCTGATTGGAGTTGTATAGCAGTAATGGCAATTTTATCTATGTATTCCAATAGAGGCAATTTAAAAAAGCAAATTATAAGTATGAGTTTTTGGATTATAATTTATGCAGTTATTTCATATTTATTTGTAAGTAAAACATATGGATTAATTACATTAGCAGTTATATTAGCATATCCATTATTAAATTTTTATAATGGAGAAAAAGGCAAACTAAACTGGATGAAATGGTTCTTTTACTTATATTATCCACTACATTTAGTCATTATAGGAATATTAAGAATAACAATATATGGAAATATACCATTATTATTTAATTGATAATGTAGATATTGTATACAATTACAATAACACTATAAAAGAAGAAATGTATAGCTTTATTAAAAAATTCCCAAGTAACATAGAATACTTTAATGTTAGAGATTTAGAATTAATAAATTACTGGGTAAATAATGTAGGAAAAAATGAAACTGAATCTTTAGACATGTTTTCAGGAGAATTAAAATCATATTTAAATTACAAAAATATGGACTTTTATGTTGATAATAGAGCAGGAGAGAACAGTCCTTTCTATACATTAAGATTAGGTATAGCAGTATTTAAATATGACAATGTTATATACCATATAGATGATGCTCTAGGAACACAAGCAGAACATGTAATTTATGTGCCAAGTGAAACAGGCAATACAAAAGAAGAACTAATGAGTGCTGCTCAAAAAAGAATTGATGAATATTTAGGGAAAAAAGGAGTAGTTACAAATGTATTAAAAAAGAAACATAAAGCTAAATAGTGTTAAGAAAAAACAGATAGTTAGCATTGCTAACTATCTGTTTTTGTGATATAAATCATATTAAGAATTAATTTATAAGGAGGTATTTTTGAGAAAATTAAGATTGGATCTCGGAATAATCTAAAAGAAAGATTATTAGGAGGTAAAGAAATGAATATAGAAGATTATGGATTTAAAAAAGAAAATTATATAATAGATGGAGCAGGAATACCTGCACGAATAATAACAACATATAGGGACAGGTACGAAATTGTTTGTAATAAAGGAAGGACATTTGCTAGACTAAAAAAAGGAAGCTATTATGATAATCCAAATTCAATATATCCTACAATAGGTGATTTTGTTTTAATAGAATGGAATGATTCAGGTGATAGCTTAATTTTAGAAACACTAAAAAGAGAAAGCTCATTTTCAAGAGCTTCTGCTTCAGCAGATAGAAATCATGAACTACATAAACAACATGAACAGCTAGTAGCAGCAAATTTTGACTATGTATTTATAATGCAATCTTTAAATGATAATTTTAATATAAGAAGAATAGAAAGATACTTAAGTCTAGCATGGAATTCTGGCGCGATACCAGTTATAATACTTACAAAATGTGATTTGGTAGAAAATTATAAAGAATACATTTTAGAAGTAGAAGATGTTGCAATAGGAGTAGATGTGCATGCTATAAGTTGCAAAACAAAAGAAGGGTTAAAAGACTTAAACAAATATTTTCAAAAAGGAAAAACACTTGTATTTCTAGGTTCATCCGGAGTAGGAAAATCAACTTTGGTAAACGAACTTATGGGAAAAGAAATAATGAAAACAGGTGAAATAAGAGAAGAAGATTCCAGAGGAAGGCATACTACAACAAATAGAGAACTATTAATGTTACCAAATGGAACAATGATAATAGATACACCAGGAATGAGAGAACTTGGAATGTGGAATTGTGAAGAGGGCCTTGATAAAACTTTTAAAGATGTAGAACAATTCTTGGGTACTTGTAAATTTTCAGACTGTACACATACAAATGAGCCAGGTTGTAGAGTGCTAGAAGCAATAAAAAATGGAGAACTATCTCAAGAAAGATATAATTCTTATTTGAAGCTAAAAAATGAAGTGAAGTACAATAGTGACAGCGAAGCATATTTAAAAGAAAAAAGAGATAAATTTAAGCAAATTTCTAAAATAAATAAAAGGAATAATAAGAGGTGAAATAACAATGGAAGATTTTAAAGAAAGTATTAAGGTGGATGATGTAGATGAAAATAAAGCATTAGAATCATCAAAAGGAAAGTTAAATAAAAAGGTTTTAGAATTAATAGAATTCATAAAAGCTGAAACAAAAAGGATAGATCCAAAATTAGATCCTGTGAATGTATTTTTAAATGGAAATTGTGGAAATTTAGCAAACATGTTAATGGAGAAATTTCCTAGTTTAGCACAGCCATATGTTATATATTATGAAAAGTATCCATACCATGTTGTTACAAAAATAGGAGAGAAGTTTTACGATATAACAGGAGAAACTGATATAAAAAAATATAACGAATATTTAAATGAACATAATAGGAACCCATTTGATGAAGAAGATTTTGAAATTAAAGAAGCTAGTTATTATGATGTAAGAAGACAAAGTGACAAATATGGATATGATGAAAACTTTGGACAGTCAAGAATTGCGGATCAAATGGAAAAATTACATGAAGTTGTAAAAAATGTTAATGTACAAGAAAAATAAAAGCAATAAAATAGCGCTAAAAAGCGCTATTTTATTGCTTCGTTAACAAATAAATGTATAATAAAGATGGCAATATTTAGGGGTGAATTTTACATTTCTTACAAAAAAACTACAAAAATATTACAACAATATTACAAAAGGTGCAATGTTATTGACATGAAAAAATGGTTACATTATAATGATAAACATAAGTACGAATATATATAAAAATAAAACTAGATAAAAAGGAGAAAAAATAAAATGACAAACCACGTAACCGTTGGCGCTGTAACACACACGGCAACTTAATAAATGATAAAAAAATAAATATATACACTATATTTATGTGTTTTTTGCATGAAAAAAATATATAAATATGGTGTGTTTTTTATGCCATAAATTATCTTATTTTTAGTAAAACAATAGAAAGGGGGAAATAAAAGTGAAAAACAAATTATTAGTAACAATACTATTAATGGTAGTATTATCTAGTTTGTTAGTAGTAAAAACATTTGCAACAGAAACAGGGGGTGAGACTGGAACAGGAGGAACAGGTGCTACAGAAGAGTGGACAGATTTTAGCAAAGCAAAATATGAAATAAAAGTAAAAGATAATGGAATACTTGTTTACTTGAATATATCGAATGTAACTTTAAAAGAGAAAAATTTCTATTATTATAAAATAACTACAACAAATGAAACACCAGAATTTGATGGCGGCGGGGTAATTTCTAAGTTTGATGAAATTAATATAACCAAGTATTATGAATTAGATGGAGATATGTATTTGTGGATAAAAGAATCTGACCCAAACAAGAAATCTGGTGAAAAAGAAAAAATAGTAGTAAATGGACAAAAATTAGAAAGATCAGATTATAATCCACATTACTATAATGCATTTAGATCTTCTTATATATCAAATAATTCATTTACTATTTTAATGAATTATTGGTGTTGGACAGAAACCACTAGAAATGCAAATATAAGAATAGGAAAAGTTAATAACCAAACTTTATTAAAAAAACTAAAAAATAATGAAGTCGGAGCATGGGAAGAACTTTTACAATATGCTAAAACATCAGATGCGACTTTTAACAAAAAATTAAAAACAAATAGTGGTGGATTTATGTTCACAGAGTTAAAAGGAAATACTTTTGGATTTAATAGCTCAAATGTGGAAGACGGAGCATATTATTATTTATATGTTGATGTCGATTCAGAAAATGGAAAATATTATCCAGTAGGGCCAGCCGTAACATTAGCTAGGGCGAGTGTTCTTGGTAAACATATTAGTATGTTCTTCTATGGATCAAACGATTTTAAATGGGAATTACCAGAAGAATTACCTACTGAAGAAGAACCAGGCAAAGAACAACCAAAAGAAGAAGAAAAAAAGGATGAAACAATTGCAAAGGAAAAAATGCCAAATACTGGTTTAACATATATAGTAACTTTAGCAATAGGAACTGTTATTGTATTAGGAGCAGTTGCATACAAAAAACATAATAATTTAAGAGGAATATAATAAGGGGGAAGTATGGAAGAAGAATACAATGTAGCAAAAAATAAAAATTTCAAAGGACTAATAATAGGTGGAGCAATTTTATTAGTGCTTATTATTGCAGTGGTTGCAGCTTTAGTAATAACTTCACAACCTAAATTTATAATAGGAAAAGCAATAGATAAAATAGTTTACATGGATAATGATTACAATAGTAAAGTAATGGAGGCAGAACTAAAATTATCATTAGATTCAAAAGATGAAAACGTAAAAGAACTTTCGGATGAAATAAAAAAATGCAAATTAACAATAGGTCAACAAATTGACAACAAAAGTAAAAAAGCTATTTCAGAATTAGGATTAACATATGACAATAAAGATGTAATAAGTGGACAAATAATTTACACAGATGACACAACATATTTATATTTAAAAGATTTATTTGATAAATATATAGACCTTGATTCAGAAGAAATGAATGAAATGGCTGAAACACTTTTATTTAATGATGCTATAACAAAAGACGAAAAAAATGTTCAAAAGAAAGCAGTAAATATAATAAAAAATGAATTAAAAAAACAAATAAAAGAAAATGGAAGCTTTTCTAAAAGTACAGAAAAACTAGAGGGAGAAAAAGCAAATAAGGCAACAGTAAAATTCAGTAAAAAAGAATGGAATAATGTTTTAATAAATACACTTTCAGAATTATCAGAAAACAAAGATTATTTAGATTGTTTTAAAGAATCTAAAGAAGATGCAATAAAAGAACTTAAAAGTAGTTTAGAAGAAAAAAATACTAGTGATAATGGAACAATAGAAATCTCTGTATATACAAAAGGATTATTAAAACAATTTAAAGGAATAGAAATAAAATTTGATGACCAAGATGAAGACCAAGCTGGTTCATTAAAAATAGTAAAAAAAGATAAAGAAAACTATTCTTATTCTTTAATAGCTAATGACAACGAAGTAACTGGAACAGCAAAAATTATTAGTGAAGATAATAAGAAAAGTAAAGAAAAAAATGCAAATATAATAATTACAGTTAATACTGAAGAATTAGGAACAGTTACACTTTCTGCAAAGTATAACGAGAAAACTGATGTATCAATAGATTCAGTTAAAATCAAAGATAGTATAAAAGCAAGTGAACTAACAGATTCAGATACAGAACAATTAATGAACAATTTAAAAACAAGACCATTAATAGGTGACATTATAAATAGTATGAGTAGTAATCTTTTAAGTGGAAATTTATCTTTTAACTCAAATGAAGATGACGACGATGATGATAATAAACTTACTATGAAGGTAAATGGAGAAGATGCACCAGTAACAAAAATTACATTAGGCGATGGAAGTGTAATCTATCCAAATTCTAATGATGATGACGATGATGATACTACTAATGGAAATACAACATCTACATCTTCAGGAAAGAATTATGTAGAAAATGGAGATATTACAGTAGAGTATTCTGTTCCATCAGGATATACTACAACTAGTACTTCTAAAAATTACATATATTATACTAAGAGAAATGGCGATATTAGCAAATATGCTACTGTAGCAATAAAATGGAAAACAGAAGCAGACTATAAAAAAGATATAGAGTCAAGGGTTAATAACTATAAAAAAGATGCAAGCTACAAAAACGTAACATTAGAACCAGAACAAACAATAAAACAAGGAAATAAGCAATTCAAATATCAAGTTTTATCATATGAATATGGATCTACAAATACAAAGTATCAATATGTGTTTTTATATACAAGTATAAACAACAAGTATATGTATAATGTAGAACTTAATACCATAAGAGGAACAGTAGATACAAGTGATATAAAAACATTTGCAAATATTACAATTAAATAAGATATAATGAGATATTAAAAGGAGGACAACCTTAAATGGGCTTATTTAAAAAAGAAACTTGCTTTTTATGTGGAAAGAAAGCTATGTAAAAAATGCAAAAGGTAAATATACAGAAAGAGCAGATAAAGCATTACAAGGATACAAATAAAAGAATTATAATATTGAAAAAAGAGTAGATTATCTACTCTTTTTCAATATTCGGACTGCCGACAAAGTCAAAAGTCGGCAGTCCGAGGCAGTATTTAAAAATACTGCCTTTTATGATATACTTAAACACATTAAATTTAGAAGGGATTGAAAAATATGAAAATAATGTGTATATCAGATATTCATGGAAATATAGAATGTTTAGAAAAAGCAATAGAAAGATTTAGAGAAGAAGATGCAGAAAAACTAATTATACTAGGAGATTTTTCTTCATATTATTTTTCATCAAGTAATTTTGAAGTAGCAGAAATACTAAATAATATGGCAGGTTCTATAATCGCAGTAAAAGGAAATTGTGATAATTCTGAAATTGATGGTATTTTTAACTTTGGCT
>OLSB01002889.1_pt1 | contig 13330 bp, 13 predicted proteins | sample 1672071 | NCBI WGS metagenome assembly OLSB01 (sample SAMEA3136642, study PRJEB25190) | human gut metagenome | biome: human gut; feature: human-associated habitat; material: faeces | place: Austria | collected 2013 | reverse complement strand
GCTTCAATGCAAAAAGCATTTGATTCATATATGAGTGCTTGGGAAAATAGACAAATATCTTATGATATTATGAGCCAAAAACAAAGTGATGCAACATTAGGATATGAAAGAGTTTACGATACTGATACTGGAGAGATATATAAAGCATATAACGGCTTTACAGATGATTATCAAGGAAATAAGTATCAATCAATTACCGATAATATGTACACAGAAAAAACATCTGGCTATATTGAGGAGATAGGTAAATAAATGAAAAAAGGTATTTATATTCTAGTAATATGTATAGTATGTTTAATTGCTATAATTATATATTGTTCAGTAAAAAGTGATGATAAAAAAACAAGAAATATAACTATTGACAATATGCAATGCAAAGCTGATGAAGTTGTGTCTATCGAGATGAAAGAAGAAACAGAGGGTGGGTATATTTATTATAAAACGGAAGAAAAACAACTAATAGAAGAAATAGTAAATGCTCTTAATAAAATTGAAGTTAAAGAAAAAACTAACCTTATGTTTAGTGATAATACTAAAACTTATATATTGACATTATATGACGGTACAACTCTAAAATACAGTTTTCAAGCAAATTATTATCATGAAGATAATATCAATTATGAAATTGATAATTATGAAGATTTAATGAAAATCAAAATACCAGAAGAAATTGTAAATAATTGATTAATAATATATATAAATTACAAGGATGCAAATAAATAAAGAGTCATATTAAATGTGATTCTTTATTTTTTTATTGTATAGGAAAAATCAAATATTATCTTGACCCGATATAAGATTTTTCCGTATACAACAAGGTTAGGCAACATTTTAATGTTCTGCATCAGCTTTTGTTTTATGAACAGTTCCCTTAGGATGATTTGGTGGTGCATAAATAGAATATAATTTTATTGGAATATTACCAATATTAGTTAAATTATGCCATTTACCTGCAGGTATTACAATTGCATAATTATCATATACTTTTCTTTGAAAATTAAGATTTTCTTTTCTATTTCCCATTTGTACCAAGCCAGTACCTTGTTCAATTCTTAAAAACTGATCTGTGTCTGAGTGCATTTCTAGACCAATGCTCTCGCCAACAGGGATACTCATAACTGTAATTTGAAAATAATTTCCGGTCCATAATGAAGTCCTAAATGTATTATTACTCTTAGTAATTTCTTCAATATTGCACACAAATGGCTCTGGACCATAATCTTTTATATAATTAGAACGAGTGCTATTAATCATATTATAATAGTTATAAATATCTCTATAATTATTATTCTTAAAATTATTCATAATTTACTCCTTTAATATATAAATATGAAATATTAAAAAAAAAATTTACAAAAATACAAACATTTAATTATAATTTTGAACTTCATAAATATTGAAAAATTTTAATGAGTATGATATTAAATATATAGGTGAAATTGGAGAAGTTTATGAAAAAATAGAAGGAAAATATGTTTATAATGCAGAAATAACGGCAGAAATAAACAAGATGAACTAGGTTACAAAAAAATAATCAAATCTATTGTATTTTTCTTGAGAATATTATAAAATTCCATAAAGGAGGGGATATTTTGAAAAAAAATAAAATTTTAATAATAGCTTTAATTGCTGTTTTAATTATTGCACTAGTTTTAGCTATTGTGTTAAACAAAAGCCAAGAAGATGAATTTATTTCTGTAAAATCAAAATCACAGTTAATGAAAATAAGTAAATCTTCATATAGCCAAAGTAATATTCTTTTAAATGCAATAGCATTTCCATTTATGTTTCAAACGAAATATTTTAATAGCTATGATAAGTACGAGATTTTAGAAGCAGATATAGCAACAGATACAATAACAACAAAAAACAACACAGCAGAAGCATATACAAAAGAGTATTCAACAACCAATGTGCAAGTTGAAAATGTTGATGAGGCAGATATAGTAAAAACAGATGGAAACTACATCTACTCATTATCAGGAAGTGATGTTGTAATTACAAATGTCACAGATCCAACAAATATTAAAATTGAATCAAAAATAGGCATTACAGATGATTTTATTGCCGAGGATTTAATTCTTTATAATAATCATTTAGTAGTAATATCCTCAAAGTATATTAATTATTATGAATATGATACTTCTGTAACTGTATACGACATAACAAACAAGGCAAAACCAAAAGAAATTAAAAGCTTAATTTTATATGAACAATATTATACCTCAAGATGTATAAATGGCAAATTGCTTATTATAGCATCAGGTGATTTAAGAAAAGAAGACGATGAAATTATAACTTATTATTTGGAAGATAATAACAAACAAGAAATTGAGTTAAGCAATATCAAATATTTGAAAAACTTAATTACAAATACACAAACACTAATAGCAAGTATAGATTTAGATTCAAATAGAGAGGTATCAGTAAATTCATATTTATTTGATGTTTCAAATGCTTATATATCAGAAAACAACATGTATTTATTATCACAAGATTATGACAATAATGCAAATGTATTAGTAAAGGAAAATTTAAAAACTATATTTGGCTTTAAAGGTATAATTGGAGCAATAAAAGAGATAGATAATAATTATTATGAATATAATAGTTATACAACTATATACAAATTTAATATATCTGATGATGGAGATATTAAGTATTCAAACAAAACAAAAGTTAAAGGAACAACTATAAATCAATTTTCATTAGATGAATACGATGATAATTTAAGAATAGGACTATATACAACTCAAGGTTCTAGAGTGGTAGTTTTTAATAAAAATCTAAAACTTTTAGGAGAGACAGAATATTTATCAAAAGGTGAAAAAATGTATTCAACAAGGTTTATGGGAAATAAAGCATATATGGTTACATACAAAAATGTTGATCCATTATATGTAATAGACTTAAGTAATCCTGAAAACCCAACAGTATTAGGAAAATTAAAAATACCAGGATATAGCACATATTTACATCCTTATGATGAAACTCACCTAATTGGAATAGGAATGCAAACAGAAGAACATGTAAATAGAAATTCATATGGAAAAGTAATTAGTACAACAGCTACTATTACAGGAATGAAGATGGCAATATTTGATGTATCTGATGTAAGCAATCCAATACAAATTTCGGAGACTCTTATTGGAGATAGCAGAACTACTTCAGCAATACTTACAAATCACAAAGCATTATTATTTTCTGCAAAAAAAGGAATTATTGCAATTCCGGTAAATGGATATCCTAGTGATTTCGAGGTAAGTATATATGATTCAGATATTTCATCAATAGAAAATTCATATATAAACTATGGTAAAAAATATACTTCAGAAGGATATTTTGTATATGATATAAACTTAGAGGACGGCTTTAAATTTAAAGGTTCTATTACTCATGAAAAATCAGATACAACATACAAATATAGTATGTACAACAATAGCAGATTGCTTAGAGGTTTATGGATAGAAGACGATTTATATACTGTATCAGAAGACATGATAAAAGTAAATAATTTAGAAACACTAGAACAAATATCAGAAATAAAAATATAAAAAGGAGGAAAAATATATGAAAGAAGAAATCCTAGAAAAATCAAAAAGTTCAATGGCTGTAGCAAGTTTAACTTTAGGGATTATATCAATAGTATTTTTTACATTTTGGTTTATATCTTTGCCAACAGGAATATTAGCAATAATATTTGGTGTAAAAACTATTAAAAAATTAGGAAGTAAAATTGGAAAAGCTGGTTTAATAACAGGAATTGTTGGACTTTCATTATGTGTATTTATATACATATTTATAATCTTTATAACAATGCTTTCAATAGTATATTAATAAAATTTGCAAAATGCGCTTGGTACAGATTTTGTGCCAATATAAAAATAGCAATTCTTATAAAAGAGTTGCTATTTTCTTTTTAATCGTTATATAATGACTTCAAATAAGATGTAATAAGAAAGGAGCAAATAGTGGAAAATACTATACCAGATTTTTTAAAAGAAAAGTTAATTAACCAATATGGACAGAGTGAATTTGAAAAAATATTAGAAGGATATTTTATAAACAAGCCTGTTACATTAAGAGTAAATACAATAAAATCAAATATACAAGAAGTAAAAGAAGGATTAAAAAAAGAAAATATTAAATATGATGAAGTTAGTTGGTATAAAGATGCATTGATATTACCAGAAACAACAGAAGAAATTTTAAGAAAATTAAGTATTTATGAAGAAGGGAACATTTATTTACAAAGCCTATCTTCAATGATTCCACCTATTATATTAGAACCTAAAGAAAAGGAAAATATATTAGATATGGCTGCAGCACCAGGTGGAAAAACTACACAAATGGCAGCACTTTCGAACAACAAGGCATATATTACAGCATGTGAAATGAATAAAATAAGAGCAGAAAAATTAAAATACAATTTACAAAAGCAAGGTGTTGGAACTGTTAATGTAATGTTAGAAGATGCAAGAAGATTAAGCAATTTCTTCTCTTTTGATAAAATATTATTAGATGCTCCTTGTAGTGGAAGTGGTACAGATAATGTAAAACAAACAAATTTTACAAAAGAGTTAATTGAAAAATCCATAAAAGCACAAGAGCAATTACTAGATAAAGCGTTAAAAATATTAAAATCAGGTAAAACAATGGTATATTCTACCTGTTCAATATTAAAAGAAGAAAATGAAGAAATTTTAAACAAAGTCCTAAAAAAGCATAAAGCAAGTATTCAGCCAATAGAAAATTTATTAGATATTCCACAATTACCAGTGACTATAAAAGGCACTCTTTGCGTGAAGCCAACTGCTTTATATGAAGGATTTTTCGTAGCCAAGATAAAGAAAACGAGCTAATTTTTATCACAAGACTTACAATAAGGACATCTTGCACATTCTGAGTTTTGGTGCTTTAATTTTGACATACATATTTTTATAATAATTGCTATTAATATGGCAACTATTATAAAATTGGCTATGTTAAATATACCGATTTCTATTCTATGACCTATTTGGTAGACAATTGTAGCCAATAACCAAGCAAGACTTATTTCAAATGATATTACTTTTAAAAGTTCTTTTGTTCCACCAATTTCTTTTCTCATTGCAGCAAGTGCACCAAAGCAAGGAGCACTAAATAAATTAAATACCATAAATGCGTATGCTGATACTGATGTAAAAAATCCGAATGCTCCATTGTTATTTAATATAAAATTGGTATTTTGTAAATCTTCCGAAACACCTCCAATTACTGCCATTGAGGATACGACTTGTTCTTTTGCAACTAGTCCTTGAATTGCAGAAACAGTGACCTCCCAACTATTTGTACCAAGCATAGGTACAAATATCCAAGAAATTTTTTTGCCGATACTTGCTAAAATGCTATTTTCAATTCCAAGGTTATATTTTAAATCCCACGAAAATGACACTAAAAACCATACGATTATTGAACATATTAATATTACAGACCCAGCCCTTTTTATAAATGATATTATTTTATCAAAAACATCTTTTGAAACATATTTTAAGCTAGGTAGTTTATATTCAGGAAGCTCTGAAATGTATGTAGAAGAGGTATTCTTAAAAACAAATTTTTTCATAACTAATGCACTTATAATAATAATTACTATGGCAAAAAAATATAAAGAAGCGGAAATTATGCCAGAATTATTAGGAAAAAAGTAGCTTGTAAATAGTGCAATAATTGGGAGCTTAGCGCTACAAGGAATAAAAGGGGTAAGTATTGCGGTCATTTTTTTCTCATCATCATTTTCTATTATTTTTGAAGACATAATTCCAGGAACGCTACAACTAGAGCCCACAATAAAAGGTATTAAACTTTTTCCATTAAGCCCTATTTTTTTAAACAATTTATCTAGTAGCAAAGCTGTTCTAGACATATAGCCACTTGTTTCTAATATGGAAATACACAAAAATAAAATTATAAGCTGTGGGACAAAACTTAATACTGCGCCTACTCCGGTCATTATTCCATCTACAATAAGACTAATTATCAAGTTAGATATTTTGAAATTACTTAACCAATTGGATATAAATATTTTAAGACTATCGGTTATGTTGTTTATCAAATCTATAGTTGACTTTCCAACAACTCCAACAGATAAGTAATATATCAAAAACATTATTAACGCAAATAAGGGAAAGGCAATCCATTTGTTTAAAAAGATTTCATCTAATTTATCAGAAATATTTTTTTCTTGAGCTATTTTATTTATACAAATTTCTCTTACCCTTTCTATATAGTTATACCTTTCAGTTGCAACTATTTCTTCTAAATCTGTATCATAATTATGGCTAGTTTCTTTTATAATATCAAAAAGAATAGGAAAATTATATTTAGAAAAATATTTATCTTCTTCTAGTATTTTTACGGCAACAAAACGTTTATATAAAAGATTAGAAGGAAGATTGTTTATTATTTTTATTATGCTATTTTCAATATTTGCATCATATATACCATAAGGAATTGGAGCTTTTGTTTTATCAATAGCAAAAATTAAGTCTTGTATCCCTGTAGCTTTTAGGGCAGAAATTTGGATAACTTCGGTTTTAAGTTCATAACTTAATTTTTGAATATCTATTTTAAGACCTCTTTTAGGGAGCATATCTGCCATATTTAAGGCAATTAAAACAGGAATCCCTAACTCAAGAAGCTGAGTTGTTAGATACAAGCTTCTTTCTAAAGAAGTTGCATCTACTATATTTATTATAAGGTCTGGGCTTTCGTTAAAAATAAATGCTCTTGCAACTTTTTCTTCTTCAGTATATGGGCTTAAAGAATATATACCAGGAAGGTCTACTATTTCGTGAGTAGTATTTTTTATAGTGCCACTTTTCTTTTCAATAGTTACTCCAGGCCAATTTCCTATTTTTGCATTCATTCCTGTTAGCAAATTAAATAATGTAGTTTTACCACTATTAGGATTTCCTACAAGAGCAATCTTCATTTTAAATCACAATCCTTTCTAATACTTAAGATTTGGTTGAAAAAGAATTAAATCTTGGGACTTCTATTATTTCCACATCTATGCAATCCAAGTCAGCTTTCCTAAGGCAAAGCTCATAACCTCGCAAAATGATATCTATTGGGTCACCCATTGGTGCAATTTTTTTTATAGAAACAATTACTCCTCGAGTAATACCCATATCTAAAAGGTGTCTTTTGATTGATTTATTTGAAATATTAATACTTATTACTTTAGCTACTTGTCCGATTTTTAAATCAGATAATTTACAATTTAAATTTTTTTCTACCATATTTCCTCCATCCTAAATGTTAAACAAACTATGATTACTTGACTTTTTGCCTTTTTGAATTTATAATTTTACAAGAAATAATATGCAGGTATTTTTAAAATATGAAAAATTAAATTTAGGAGGAAAAGATGATAAACACAGTAGGAGTAACCTTAAGATTTGGAAAAAGAGTTTTGTTTGAAGATGTAAATATAAAATTTACAAAAGGGAATTGTTATGGACTAATTGGCGCAAATGGTGCAGGTAAATCAACATTTTTAAAGATTTTGTCTGGAGAAATTGAACCAAGTAAAGGTGAAGTATCAATAGAAAAAGGTGCAAGACTTTCTGTATTAAAACAAGACCACTTTGCATACGAAGATTATACAATTATAGATACAGTTATTATGGGGAATGAAGAACTATACAAAATAATGAAGCAAAAAGAAGAAATATATGCCAAACCAGACTTTAGTGAAGAAGATGGAATAAAAGTAGCTAAGTTAGAAGAAAGATTTTTAGATTTAGATGGTTGGAATGCAGAAGCAGATGCTGCAACATTATTAAACAATTTAGGAATTCCAGCAGTAGACCACTATAAACTAATGAAAGAAATTGAAGCAAAAGATAAAGTAAAAGTTCTTCTTGCACAGAGTTTATTTGGTAATCCAGATATATTACTACTAGATGAGCCTACAAATGACTTAGACTTAAAAAGTATAGAATGGCTACAAGAGTTTTTAATAAATTTCGAAAACACAGTTATAGTAGTATCACATGATAGATATTTCTTAAATAAAGTGTGTACACATATTGCAGATGTTGATTTTGGGAAGATTAAAGTATATCCAGGAAACTATGATTTTTGGTATGAATCAAGTCAATTAGCATTAAAACAAGCTAAAGAAGCAAATAAGAAAAAAGAAGAAAAAATAAAAGAATTACAAGAATTTATTGCAAGATTTAGTGCAAATGCTTCAAAATCAAAACAAGCAACATCAAGAAAAAAATCATTAGAAAAAATAGAATTGGAAGAAATAAAAGCTTCAAACAGGAAATATCCATATATTGATTTCAAACCAGATAGGGAGCCAGGCAAAGAAATATTAACTGTTAAAAATATATCAAAAACAATAAATGGTGTAAAGGTATTAGATAATATTTCTTTTGCAGTAAAAGCAGATAATAAAATAGCAGTTCTAGCAGATAACGAGATGGCAACAACTACCTTGTTTCAAATAATCGCAGGTGAATTAGAGCCTGACCAAGGAGAAATTATTTGGGGACAAACCATTACAAAAGACTATTTTCCAAAAGATAATAGCTACTTATTTCAAAGAGATGAAGCATTAGTAGACTGGCTAAGGAAATATTCAAAAGACCCAGATGAAACGTATGTTAGAGGTTTTTTAGGAAGAATGCTATTTTCAGGAGATGAAGCATTAAAAAATGTAAAGATTCTATCTGGAGGGGAAAAGGTAAGATGTGTTCTTTCAAAATTAATGCTTTCAGGTGCAAATTTCTTAATATTTGATGAACCAACGAACCATTTAGATATGGAAAGTATAACAGCTTTAAATGAAGGAATGAAAAAATTTAAAGGAAATATGATTTTTACATCACATGACCATCAATTAATGCAAACAGTTGCAGATAGAATTATAGATATAAGAAAAGATAAAGTAATAGACAGAGAATGTACATATAATGAATATCTAGGGATATAGGAACAAAAATTCTTGCAAAATTCTAAATGTTAATATATAATTCAATTAAATAAATGACAAAAGAGAAAAGGAGGAATTTTATGAAGGAATCAAATTCTAATCAAATATCTTGGGAGTATAATAAAGGAATAACACTTATAGCATTAGTCATAACAATTATAATAATGTTAATTCTAGCAACTGTAACAATAAAGATTTCATCACAAGGAGGATTATTTGAATATGCAAGAAAGGCAACTCGTGAAACAACAATTGCTCAGGAGAGAGAACAAATTCAAGAGGCCTATGTATATGCTTCTTCTAATAGCTTAACAGGAGAAGTTTTTGCAGAAGATTTACAGTCAGAATTGGAAAATAATTTAGGAATGAATAAGACTACAACAATAGGCAATGGAGGAAATTTAAGAGTTTTATTCTTAAAGACAAATAATTTGTATTATGTAAATAGCAACGGAGAAGTGACAAAAGCAGAAGCAAATGTAGGGTTATATGATGATTATACATATGTAGGAAGAAAAGTAACATATAAAGGTACAAACTTTGTAGTGTTTGAGGAAGAACGGTACAACATTACATTTAAGAGCAACAAGTTTTCCAACTTCAAATAACTTAGAATTAAAAGCAGAAGATTATGAAGCTGCAAATAGTACTGTATTTCAAGTTGCAGTTACTGATACCTTAAATGCAGCTTGCCAAGCAAAATTTGGGACAGAAGACAATCAAATAACAGCATATAATGATGATAAAGTTTTAGCAAGATTTAGCTCAACACTTGGAGATAAATTTACATCAAATGATATTGAAGATATATTAATACAGATGGAAGACTTAAGTAAAGAATTAGATGATGAAAAAAATTTTTTTGACATAACAAATGCAAAATATAATGAATGCCTTACTAATTTTCAAGAAGGCGAAGCATGGTATAAATGCGTTTACTTACTCCTATTAAAAAACACTACATCAAGTACAGCAAAAGGAGAAGCACTTCTTGAAAAATTTAACAACATTGTTCAAGAGCAAGGAAATATTTTTATAAATAGTATTGAAATTTGGAATGCTTTGAGAGAAACAGAAGAATTTAAAAATATGGTGGAAACCTATGAAAAACTTTGGGCAATAAATGAAGCAGTAATAGAACAAAATAATAGCTTTTGGTTAAACTTGAGCGACGTCGGTGACGGCGGTAGCGATCCTCCCTATGCATTATGGGTTTGTGATAGTAAAGGATATTTCCTTTGGACAACAGATTCCCCTGGTTTGGGTGGCAAAAATCTTACTGCAACAGCTGTGCTATGCCCAGTATTAACATTAGATGCAAGCATATTAACATCACAAAATGGATTTGTAGAAAGATAAAAATGTTAAAAGAAGAGGGTTCCTATTTTAGGATACCCTCTTTAATGTTAATTTCCATTAAATTTATCTCTAATTTCTTGTATCTTTTCAGGTTCATTTTCTAATATTTCTAAAAATGCCTTGCAAAAAACTGGGTCAAATTGAGTACCAATATTTTTCTTAAGTTCGGATTTTACAAATTCTAGATCTAATGAGTTCCTATATGCTCTTCGAGATGTCATAGCATCAAAACTATCTACAACACTAGTTAATCGTGCTAAATACGGAATTTCTTCTCCTCTTAGCTTCCCAGGGTAACCGAGTTCCATCGTAGCGTTCGTGATGATGTTTTACAATAGGAACAATATCTTTAAAAATGCTTGCATTAGATAAAATGTGTGCACCAATTGATGGGTGATTTTTTATTTCAGAATACTCATCAGGTGTAAGTGCTGCATTTTTTTGCAATATTGCATCAGGTATTCCAATCTTACCAACATCGTGGAAAATTCCACCCACTCTTAAATTTTCTATATCATCTTCAGAAAGTCCAAGTTTTTTACCAAGTAATACAGCAAATGCAGAAACTCTATCAGAATGACCTTTAGTATATACATCTTTTGCTTCAACGGTGTTTTTAAGAGTTTCGATACTTTCCATATAAGAGGCCTCTAGCTGACCGTAAGTACGTTCAAGCTCGGCATTTATCTGATTTATCAAGTACATTTGCGAAATAGCTTTAATTCCAGATTCAATAAGTAGAAGCAATTGGTCAAATTTATCACTCTTCTCGCAGTAACCTTGAATATCTAATTTTCTAATTGTTTCAAGAGGTGGAGCTAAATTTCTATGCCCAGTTAGTAGCAGAATATATAAATTTTTATTAAACTTTCTTATTTCCTCTACAACCTTATCACCATGAATAGGAGTCATAATAAAGTCTAATAGCATTAAATCGAAATGCTCTTGCTTTACGCGTTCAATAGCTTCTAAGGGGTCTGTTATTCCAACAAAAGAATATCCAGATTTTGTTAAGAATACATTAAGAGAGTCAAGAATACCTATTTCGTCGTCAACAGCAATTATTTTATATTTGTTGTTTTCATTAATGTGCATATTCTTTCTCATAAATAAAAGCACCTCCTAAAAATATATATAAATTATATGTGTAAACGAAAAAAAAAGCAATAAAAAAATAAAAAAAGTATAAAAATATTAAATATAGCAAGAGAAAATGATAGACAATTTAATGTGCTTGTGATAATATTATAACATTGGAAGGGGTATGCTTATATGAATTATGATGAGATAAAATCAGAAGAATTATTAAAAATATACGCTAAAATAAATGACTTTATTAAATTTTTAGATAAAGAAGAAAAAGATAATAATTTAGGAGAAATAAATGGATAGAATATTAGAAAAAATAGAAACCGATAGAGAAATCTTATCAACAATGCCCAAAAACAACAAAAAAAACATTGCAAATTATTTAAATACATTGCAAATATTAAAAAAAGAATATCTAGAAAAACAGAAAGAAATATATGACGAAATGAATAAAAGGTATAAAAAGATAATTTCTATAAAGAAAAATCCAGACTTAGAGAAAGAACAAGAAGAAATTAAAAATATGCATATTATATTAGATACAATAGAAATGACTAAGAGTTCTTTTGAGAAAATGGGACTAGATAAGAGAATATATAAATTTAGGCGTTTTTATAAAGAAAATTTAGAAAATATCAATATAGAAATATTGGAATGTATTAATAAATTTAATGAAGTAGGAATTACTTTAACTAGCGATGACTTTAATTATAGCATATTTGTTAATGAATATATGAAGGCGTTTTTTGATAATATGCAAAATATAAATTCTAAAATTATGAAAGATAAATTTGAAGAAATTTATTGGAAATGCCCAAATCTAATAATACATATAGAATTAAATTTTAGATATATATACATGAATAATAAGAAAACCATTGATAGATATTATAAGAAGCAGACAGAACAAGTATCTAAAAAAGTTGGGTTAACTGCCCAAGAAATAGAAGAGAAAATAAACAATTTACAAGAAAAATATAATGAGGACATAAAGTTAGATAAATATATTCTTACAAAAAAGTTTTTAGATGGTACATTAAATTGTAAAGAATATGAAAAAGAAAAAATTAGAGATGAATATTTGAAGGTATTACCTGAAGATATTATTGAAGGTTTTTCTGACGAAAAAATAGAAGAAGCAACAAAAAATGCAATAAAATTTTTACACAATTTAAATGAATATAAGCAGTATCTACAATTTGAATATATACTTAAAGATGTAAAGAAAAAATATCAAGAAAGTAGTCAATATAAAAATTCATATAATGAAACTAGAAAAAATATATTAGCAAATGAAAAAAAATTAAGAAAATTAAAAAAAGGGTTGCTTAAAAAGAATAACAAAAAAGATGAGCAAATAGCGGAATATAATGATATTATACTAGAGACAAAAGCTTTATATAAACAATTAGATAAGGACGAATTTTATATAAAAATAATAAATAATTTGACACCTTCATCTACAATATATGATGTGCTAAAATTTGCAAGTGAATTTCATAATTACTTAGTAGAATGTATTATTGCAAATAATGAAGAAAGTGATATGAATCAAATAGAAAACATTATTTCTAGTTTTGAAGAATTTATAAATAGTCCATATAATATAATCATTAAAAATATTACTATTTTGGAAGAAAAAAATATTGGAATCATGATATCAGACAGATATAAATTATTAAATTTCACAATACAAAAAGAGGATGTTATTGAAAATTTTGAAACATTAATATCAATATTACAAAAAATAGAAAATTATTATTATATAAAACAATGTAATATAGATTTAAGTGAAATTGAATTTGCGTGTGAATTTAAAAAACTCTAAATAGAAGCGATAGATGGAGAGAAAAACTATAGATGAAGAAAAAATATAATGTTAATAAGAAAAGA